>Ga0224508_10000011_pt1 | contig 273630 bp, 245 predicted proteins | sample SF_Jan12_sed_USG_4_FD_170157 | JGI IMG/M metagenome (GOLD analysis project Ga0224508, IMG submission 170157) | Sediment microbial communities from San Francisco Bay, California, United States - SF_Jan12_sed_USGS_21 | ecosystem: Environmental > Aquatic > Marine > Sediment | place: USA... | reverse complement strand
TCCTGGAACGCGACGAATTGCTTGAGATCATTCGGGCTGCCGATATCTACGTTACCCCGTACCTGAACGAGGCTCAGATCGTTTCCGGCACGCTCGCGTTCGCGGTTGGCGCCGGCAAGGCCGTCGTGTCCACCCCCTACTGGCACGCACAGGAGATGTTGGCCGATGGGCGCGGCAGGCTCGTGCCCTTCAAAGATTCCAGGGCTCTGACGCAGGAGATCAATCAGCTTCTGGAATTTCCGGAGGAGCGCCGCACGATTCGTCGGGCCGCTTATGAGTATTCGCGGCCGATGGTAATGAAAGAAATGGGCCGCCGTTATCTGGCTCTGTTTTCGCAGGCCAAGGCACCACATGCGCGTGCGCGCGATCTCCCGGCACTCGATACATTGGGTCAAAAGGAACAGCGACTGCCGCAGCTCAACCTGAATCATCTCTGCAATATGACGGATGACACTGGCATGCTCCAGCACGCCAAGTACACAGTGCCCAACAGAGCCCATGGGTACTGTGTAGACGACAATGCCCGGGCGCTCATAGTCGTGACAAGGGCGTGCGATCTGAATCGAAATGATCGGTCACTGATCGATTTGTCATCGACTTATCTCAGCTTCCTGCATGATGCTTTCGATCCGGAAACGGGGCGATTTCGCAATTTCATGTCTTATGAGCGCAAGTGGCTGGAGACTATCGGATCGGAAGATTCTCATGGACGCGCGCTGTGGGCCCTCGGCGTGATGGCTGGCCGGGGGCGTAACTCCGGCCAAGCCGCTCTCGCGACGACGATCTTTCATGACGCACTGCCAGCACTGGAGAACTTTTCGGATTCCCGCGCTTTAGCTTTCCCAATTCTCGGAATTCAGGCGTACCTGCGTCGGAATGACAATGATCGCCAGGTCCGTAGCCTGCTTGAATCGCTGGGCAACAGACTGCTGAAACGTTTCCGCCATTTCGCCACCAAAGACTGGCGATGGCACGAAGCCGAGCTGACCTACGACAATGCGCGCCTGCCCGAAGCATTGATGGCCTGTGGTCGGGTTACCGGGGACGATGACATGGTGTCATTCGGTATTGAAGTCCTTGCGTGGCTAAGAGACCTGCAGGTCGATCCCTCCGACGGATGGTTCGCCCCCGTTGGCAATCAGGGCTGGTTCCCCAAATCCGGCAGCAAAGCGCAATACGATCAACAACCTCTTGAGGCCGCCGCTATGATTGGCGCCAGTCTCGAAGCTTATAAATGCACTCAACGTAAAGAATGGATGCAGCTGGCATCCATTTGTTTCAATTGGTACCTGGGGAAGAACGAACAACAACTCCAACTTTACGATTATGCCACCGGCGGGTGCCGCGACGGCCTCGAAGCGGACGGTGTCAATGAGAATCAGGGCGCGGAATCGACACTGTCCTACTTATCCTCGCTGCTCGCTATTTACAATCTGCGAGGATTAACGGCGAGCCACAATCACGCTAGCGAATCGGGCGCCGAACAGCACCTCCCGGGACAGTCGGATGCGGCTTAAGGTCACCTCAACTGCCCTTGAGTCTTGATAACAGCTCTGAAATAGAGACCGTAGCGACTCTGCACCGTTGGTCAGCAATGCCGTACGGAATTATCAACGTATCCCCGTGAATCATGCTGCCGCAGGTATAGACCACGTTGGGCACGTAGCCGTCCCGCTCATGCTCGTCAGGTGTCAGTATCGGCTCATCCAGCCGACCGATGACCTGTGAGGGATCGTCAAGGTCCAATAGCTCGGCCCAGACGCTGTATCTGCGCATCGGCCCCACACCATGAAAAAGTGCGAGCCATCCCTCAGGTGTCTCCACCGGCGAGCCACAGTTGCCAACCTGAACAAATTCCAGTGGATGAACAGGTTCCTGCAGGAGTTCCGCTTTCTCCCAGTGGCGAAGACTGTCTGAGAACATGATGTAATTATTGACGCCGTCCTGGCGTGACAACATCGCGAATTTGCCATTGATCTTTCTCGGAAATAACGCCATACCCTTGTTCTGCGCAGCTTTGCCGCTGATGGTATGCATCCTGAACGTCAGGAAATCGGTTGTTTCAAGAATCTGCGGCAGTATGTCAAAGCCATTGTATGCAGTATATGTAGCATAGTAGATGACGGATTTATCGTTACCCTCGAAACGCACAAATCGGGCATCCTCGATGCCAGCACTCTCATTTTCTGACACCGGGAAGATCACCCTCTCAGAGATCAATTCATCCGGGTCGAAGATCACTTCGTAATTGGACCGCGCCAGCCACAACGCCGTATCGACGGTATGCTGCTTGTCGATCACGCGGAATTTGGTCGAGCGAAGTTTGTTTATCTGGCGTTGCAGTTCATCAAAGGTGAATGTGTCCTTCAAGCCATCCAGGAGGTGATTCATGGCTCGTTCATGCGCACAAATCTCATCAATCTTCCGTCGAAAGTGTAGGCGACTATAGACAGGATCCGTGTGCATCTTCGGCGTGGCTACGTATTGGCTGACGGGGTCGAAGAGGATATCGTCGTTCTCATCAACAATTCCGCTGCGAAACTCAATTGACGACAGATGACCTTCACCTGTCGCCCTGAAGCTCATAACGAACCGCAGTGATCCTTTTTCAACGCCTTTCTGATCAGGATGCGGAACTATAGAAGGATTGAAGAGCGCGGCCGCCTCAACTGAATATTCGGCAGTAACGTAGGAACCGAGCAGCAGTTGTTTCTCGGATGACAAAGAAAGACGTTTCGGGGCGTGTGCTGCAATGCGGTCAAAGTTCCTCTGCAGGGTCTCTCGGAAGTTCCTGTGACGCCCTGAGAAGTCCTGGATCACGGCCTCCAGCAGGTGCTGTACGTCTTCGTCACTCAGGCCCGAGACCCGCTTGATCAGGTCCCTGATACGCGCTTTACCTCCTGGAATATGCGGCCGGGTAATAACGCGAGCGCTCTCGGCGTTCAGCACCGTCGACCGCCGCTGGACCAGTTGCTTGCGTTGTTCCCTAATCCTCATCAATGATTGCGCACTGACGTAATCTGACTAACAATACTCATGGTTCAGTGGCCTCGGTTCAGACCGTACGGATTATAGCCGTGATGGCCGCCGGACGCTTTTATCAAGATTCACGTTCCTGAGAATCGCCGGATTCAAGCATGTCGATGCGCATTGCAGTCCTCAGCCCCATTTCATGGCGCACTCCGCCCCTCCATTACGGGCCATGGGAATCAGTGGTCAGTCTTCTCACCGAAGAACTCGTACAAATGGGTCTGGACGTGACTCTTTTTGCCACCGGGGACTCGCAAACCAGCGGTAGACTGGTCGCTGTGTGTCCACACCCGTATTCGGAAGATCTCTCAATTGATCCAAAGGTCGCTGAATGCCTGCACATTGCCGAGATCTTCGAGCGGGCCGCTGAATTCGATATCATTCACAATAATTTCGACTTTCTACCGCTAACGTATTCCGGACTGGTCGAGACCCCGGTGCTAACGACGATTCACGGATTTTCTTCATCAAAAATAATACCCGTCTACAAGAAATACAATGCCCGGAGCCACTATGTGGCGATCAGTGAGTCAGATAAGTCAGCGGAACTCGACTACATTGCCACTATCCATCACGGCATCGATCTCGCACAATTTCCATTTTCGGGCACCGCAGGCGAGTACCTCCTGTTCTTTGGTCGGATCCATCCGCATAAAGGCGTCCGCGAGGCAATCCGCGTGGCGCAAAGCGCCGGGATCAAGCTGGTGATCGCTGGCATCATTCAGGATCAGGATTACTTCGCGAGGGAAGTGGAGCCACATATAGACGGCACGTCTGTGGAGTATCTCGGCTCAGTCGGGCCTGATCGGAGGGCGGACGTGCTGGGCGGTGCGCTGGCGTTACTGCACCTGATTAGTTTCGACGAACCCTTCGGGTTGAGCCTGGTCGAGTCCATGGCTTGCGGAACACCGGTTGTTGCGTTTAACCGTGGCTCGATGCCGGAGCTCATCCGACACGGCGTAACGGGATACATCGTCGATGACATTGAAAGCGCAATTAATGCGGTGGCAGAAATCAGATCAATTGACCGGTCAGAATGCCGGGCTGATGTTGAACACCGATTTACGAGCACACGTATGGCGCGCGACTATGTTCGCGTTTACCAGGAGATTTTGAACGGGGAAACACGCGATGATCAATAAGCCATTAGTAACACGGTATGAGGGCAATCCAATCCTGACCAAGCACGACATCCCCTACTCCGTGGAGACGGTGCACAATGCAGCGGCAACCAAATATGAGGATCAGTACATCCTGCTGTTCCGCTCACATCTGCGAAGTGGACGATCGATTCTCGGTATTGCGCGGAGCGACGACGGTTACAAGTTCCGGGCAGATCCAAAACCGTTCATGGTGCCTTCGAGCGAAAGCGACTTCTCAATTCACGAGGAGTACGGTGTGGAGGACCCACGAATCTGTTTGATAGGCGATCAGTACTACATCACTTATAGCGCTTATTCCAGGTTCGGCGTACGCATCGGGTTGGCGAAAACGCACGATTTCAAGACTGTCGAGAGAGTGTCGCTAATTAGTCAGGCAGACATGCGCAATGTCGTGATTTTTCCGGAAACGTTTAACGGTCGTTACGCGCGGATGGATCGGCCCCATTCGGAAATCAACCCCTGGTGCATATGGCTGTCCTGGTCTCCGGACCTGGTTCACTGGGGTGATTCAGTGCCGGTGATCCAGCCTGTCCAGTATCACTGGGATGAAATGAAGATAGGCCCCGGCGCTACGCCGATCAAGACCGCGCAGGGATGGCTCAACATCTATCACGGCGTTTTTCCGACTATGGATGGATCGGTATACCGCCTGGGGGTGGCGCTGCATGATCTGGACGATCCCGCCAAAGTGCTCGGTGTTGCCGACGATTGGATACTATCGCCGGAAGATCCGTGGGAGCTGACCGGTTACGTCCACAATGTCGTTTTTACCTGCGGTGCTATTGCCGAGGACGACGGCACCGTGAAAATTTACTGGGGGGGCGCAGACAGCGTCATGTGTGTTGGCGTCGCGAAGATCGACGACTTGATTGATCTATGTCTGAAGAAGGCCCGATCGCCTTTGTCCCAATAGGCCCTTGCTTGCCGGGCGATCGAATATTTGTGTCGGTAAATTGCCGGACTCGGTCCTGACGCGTTGTGATTTGTTAGACACTCCGCGGCACAAATACCAGTCGTAAATCGGTGGTCAGAACGTTTGTCCGAGAAAGAGATACGCGGACCGCCGATCACCTTCGGCAACACCATAGGCCAGATACAAAGGCCCCAGCATCGTATCGAAAACGACAAACACACTGCCGGCAGACAGTGTGTTATTGAAACGGATATCGTCTCTCGATTGCCAGACGTTACCGACCTCGACAGATGCGCCAACATATACGGACGTGTCAAGCATCGACAAGGGGCGTTCGCTAAGACGGCGATAGTACAGAAGGCGACCCATGCCTCGATGGTCGCCCTGTAACTCTTCGGGGGCGTAGCCGGAGAGATTGAAGAACCCGCCAAGCCGGAATGCGTTGAGGGGCGTATCACCGGGTATGGAGGTGCTGCCCAGATCCCACCAATGCAGGAGCGTGTTTTTGCCCCAAGTCTGCGGTTTCAAGAAAACCAGCTGTCCGATATCCGCGGTCTGGTTCGCGCCAAATCCTTCGCGAAGACCCACCCAGAAAACCTGCAGATTTGTTCCGAAGCGTGGAATAGCGATGCGGTCGATCGTGTCATAGCCAAATCCTAACGTGAAATTGGTCACGTCACCGGATGCGCCACCAAGCGCTGGATCACCGATCCGAACCTCTTCATCAGCGAAGCGTCGCGCCAAGGTAAGGCGCAGCTCACCCCAGTTACTGAAGAGCCGGCCGACACCCACGGAAAGTACGGTTTCCTCGGAACGAAACTGAGCAATTTGCTTGCCGGCGTCAAACAGGCCTTCGTTTGCGCGCCGGAAGCTCACCTTCGGGTCCACAAACCAGCGGGATCGATAATCCAATGGTTGATAGAACTCTGCGGTGAATTGTGGGTTTTCGCCTACGACAATGTCGGCGCGAAATTCACCGCCTTTCGCGTTAAGCTCGGTTTTCGTGAACCGGGCCGCGAGGTTGTAACTACTGTTTCCGTCAAAGTCATCTTCAAGGTTGATACCAAAGCGGAGGTAGTTGGGCCCCCAGCTCTTGGCCTTACTCTGTATCAACAGTTCATTTTCAATACCATCTGCGGAAATCGAATAATCTACGGTCTCAAACGTATTGAACCCGTAGATATCGCCAATGTCCGCCTCAAGCTGGTCGATGTTTAGCGTTAGGCCACGCTGATCTGCTAACCGCTCCAGCAGAACTTTGGTGGAAAGTCGCGACTCGTTATCGATGGACACTTGATGGATCACGGGACTGTCGGGACGAGCCTGAAGTACCGCCTGACGGTGTGCGACATAGTCAGCTTGCGAACGCGAGAATCTCTGGAGTTCAGACTTGGCTTGTCGAGCCGCCATCTCGCCCAGGTGTATTGCCTGAACTGCCTGTTCGAATGCTTGTGAACTCATGAGGCCAAGTTCAGGTGTGATCAGCACATCCTGAGGCGTTATATGCCGCTTCTGTTCCTCAGTACGTGCTGTGATCAAGATTGTCGTCATTTGATTGGCGATCTTGAGCGGAGAATTCAGTTCCGCCTCCTCCGCTAGCGGGGAGCCTACATCGACAACGATTAGCGTCTCCGCACCCATTGCTTTCGCAACATCGACCGGGAGATTGTTGGCGACGCCACCGTCCACCAATACCTGATCGTTCAATCGAACGGGTTTGAATAATCCTGGCACCGACATGCTGGCGCGAATCGCGGTGGGGAGATCGCCGGATTCCAAGATCACCTCATCTCCACTGATGAGGTTCGTCGCTATGGCGACGAAGGGAATGGGTAACCGATCGAAGTTGTCGACCGTAGCGACCGGAAGCAGCCACCGTCTCAATGCCATAGTGAAATTCTGACCTTGCACTATTCCTTGAGGAAGAATCAATCCACTCTTACTGACACCAACATCGAAATCGACCAGGAACCCGAGATCGTCGGCCTTGCGGCGATAGGTGCGTTGAGCACGCGGAAGGTCATCAGAAAGTAAATTTTGCCAGTCTCCGTCGAGAATAATCTGCTCAATCTCCGACGCACTCATCCCGGACGCATAAAGACCACCGACGATCGCGCCCATACTCGTGCCAGCAATGTAGTCGACAGGAATTCGCATTTCGTCGAGCACTTTAATGACGCCGACGTGAGCCGCGCCACGCGCACCACCACCGCTCAACACCAGACCGACTTTTGGCCGAGCCGTATTCTCATCTTGGGCCAGGCAATTCGCCGACATTGCGATCAGGACAATCAGGGAGATTGTGTTGAACAAACGTGCAATCGCGATCGATGTACAGGTAATTTGAGACACACATTTGTCCTTGTCGGGGTGTCGAAAACATCGATAGTCGCACCTCTCTTAGCACCGATTGAGCGACCGCTGAATACGGAATTGCCGCAGAGCCTTGCATGACAAGACTCGGTAACTATTAGGCAATCTCAAAAGGCGTGGTTCTGCTCTCCTTATGTGATGTACGTCGCCGCTCAGATCGCCGCTGATCACGCCGGCTGGACTGCACGGGTTGGGCTTTTGGTGGAATTGGTGCGGGAACGAATGTGGGAATTGCAACAGGCATTGGCTGGTTAGCGATGGCCCGCTGCCGGTAAATTGCCGGGATCAGTCCTGACACGTTGTGACTTGTTAGACACCTACATCCTTTTCCCTTCAATATTTGTTGAGAGAGCACTGCCTGGGTTCGGCGGCAGACTTCTAGCTAGCCATAGCTATTACGATTTTTCCTTTGTGACGCCCTTCTCCGAAGTATCGTAATGCATCAGGCACTTCGCTTAACTGATAGATGCTGTCGATAACAGGAACGAGCTTGCCGCCCTCAATCAACTCCTTCAGATCGGCCAGACCTTTGTTTGCTCCCTCCGCTACCAAACAAAGTTTCCTGTCCTCGCGAGTGAGGTACGCAATCAGGCTCAGGAACCAGAGTTGGTAGACGCGTGGAATTGATCCGCCGACCATCGCAAAGGTTCCCCCTGGTCTTAAAGCACGCCTGTTATCGAACATGGACCGAAAATTCTGACAATCGATGATTAGGTCGTAACGTTCTCCGGTTGTCGTGAAGTCTTCTTGCTTGTAATCGATAACATGATCTGCGCCAACCGAGCGAACTACTTGCAACTTGTGTGAGGCATCTACGCCCGTAATCTCGGCCCCGGAGAGTTTGGCCAGCTGAACTGCGAATGTACCCACACCGCCACCAGCCCCATTAATCAACACCTTTTGCCCCGGCCGTCCTTGTGCGCCTTTTAGAATTCCTTGCAGGGCCAATACACCAGCCTGGGGTACCGCGGCTGCTTCCTCAAAGGTGGAATTGGCAGGTTTCGGTTCCATGGAAGCTTCTTTGGCGCAGGCATATTCTGCAAAACCACCCCAGCTATCCCAAAGATCCCCAAAGACCTCGTCTCCTTTCTGATATCGCGTTACGTGCGTACCGACAGACTCGACCGTCCCCGCAATGTCAGCGCCGAGTATCTGCTTCTCTGGCCTCGGCCGCAGCAGTCCGAACATGAGGCGGTTTATGAACGGTTTGCCATTAAGGAACTCCCAGTCCCAGGAATTGATAGACGAAGCGTGAACACGTACCAGTAGCTCATCGTCCTTCGGTGTCGGTTTTGGGACTTCTTTTTGTTTAAGACCATCCGGCGGGCCATATTGCGTAAATACAATTGCTTTCATGATCCTAATGTTTCGCTCTCGTCGGTCGTTACGACATTGATATTGAATTCAGCTCGTGAGCAATTTGTGCGCCCGCTCTGGTTGCCGCGCAATTCGGAATTACCCTTACTCGCCGAGGCGCGTTCGCGAACCGATCATCTCACCCCGACCGATTCTCTCCTGAATGGCCTCATTCGGTATCCCACTATTAAAGTAAGCTCTGTTGCCGGCGTATATTCGACACTCTCCCTTTTTGGTATCTGATAGGGCCGCAAACAAATGCGAAAAAAGTAGCTACATTTCGTATCGCTCCGCCGACAGCGCTGACCAGGCCGATGCTCATTTTGTGCCTGGCGCTTTGCCTTTGCTCTTGCACCTACCTCAAATATGCTTCCGTGCAAGCGGAATACGCTCGCATTCAGAATGCCGAGCCAGGCCAGGTCAATGCAAAGCACATGATTGACAGGGAATCGTACTTCGTACATGGACGTAGCATTGATACAAAACGCAGCTATGCTGGTATTCCGAAGGCTATTGCTGCGTTTTCCAGCAAGTACAAGACCAATGAACGTGTAGACACAATGTCTTTTGAGGTGTCTGGATCGCACTTCGGATTGAATTTACCTGAGGGCCGCTACGATCTGCTTATCTTTGCCGATATCGATGGCGACGGCGCATTTGAAGAGTCAGAAGTTGTCGGGAAACAATCGATCGAGTTAAACATCGCCGTAGTACCGGACAAAGTGCTCGGTCAGGTAGACGTGCAATTAGCGGAACCCATCACAATCGATTGGAATGTTTCGATCGACGTACCTGACACTCGCGGCCGCTCCGAATCATTGTTTTTTCCTTCCGGAACTATTCGGACATTGGATGACCCGATATTCGACAGCGGCTTCTCAACGTTGGGGATGTACGATCCTGCGTCTTTTCTCGAACAGGCTCCCACGATGTTTTATGCCTTAGAGGAAGACCTCGGCTACAAGATTCCTGCCGTTTTTGTCCACGGCATTGGCGGAAGCGCTCGTGAATTTGCAACCTTTGTAGGGAAGCTGGATCGATCACGGTACAAGCCCTGGTTTTATCACTACCCTTCAGGTGGTGACCTCGATCAAATGGCCGAACTTTTTTATGAAATATTCCTCTCGGGAAAAGTTTATCAGTCGGGCGGAATGCCGATGATAGTTATCGCCCACAGTATGGGTGGCCTTGTTGTTAGAGAAGCGATCAATAAATACGAAGGAAAATTTCGTGAAAATCAGGTCCATTTGTTCGTCACGATGGCAAGTCCCTTCGGTGGGCATTCGGCGGCGGCGGCTGGAGAAAAGCACGGCCTGATTGTCTTACCGTCGTGGCGAGATTTGAACCCGGAGAATCCATTCATTGGCAATCTGTATCGAAAGCCCTTGCCGGGTTTCGTTCACCATGAATTGATTTATGCGTACCAAAATCCCGGTACCATCAAAATAGGCGAGAACAGTGATGGCGTTGTAGCGCTCACCAGTCAATTGCATCCGCAAGCGCAACGCCAGGCAAGTGGGCAGTTTGGCTTTGACAACACACATACCGACATACTCGACAGTGAAGAAGTGGCCGCACATATCCGGAATCGTATGGAGACCGTGAAGAACGCATTTCCGCCGGCCCAGCTGGAATTGCTACGACAAGGCGGCTATGAAGTGTCGCTAGGGGATGAGTACTCTGCACTTGCACAGTATTCGATCCATACCTACGGAAGATACTTGATGGCTTTGACAAATGGCACACTCACTCCTTTCCATCCAGAGGAGGAGCGTTTCATCGCCGTAATCAAGGGAGCGGAAACTCCTCGCGACGACGCGGAAAAGGGCTGGCTAAGGTTCCTGAGCGAGCATCCCGAATTCAAAGACGACTAACTCTCGGATGAAATTCGCCGTCTCAGCGACCATTTCAAATAGAAATCAATACTAGTGCCGGAAAATTGCCGGCGCCAAATCCCCTCATTCCTTTGGACGCCTGTGCCCCACCCTGCTCAGCATATGAACACTGCCTGGGATCGGCACAGTTCAGAAAGACTGCTTCCGTGCAGGAGCGGACACTCATCCGACCAGAAAAACGACTGCGCGACAGGCGGAGAACGGCCATGAGAAGACTTGCGACAAGAAAAGCAAATCCGGACGAAGCGCGGATTGGTATTTCGTCGATTGAGTGCGTACAAGCCGCTATTTCATTACTCGACAAGACGCGTATAAGAACAGGGGTATAAAGAAGCGGGAATAACTGGTGTCGAAGCTCCTGGTTTTGATAATTCTTGCGCCTGTTCCCCCTTCTGATGACGTGGTGGAGGTAGTTCATCACCTGCCGCAAGAAAACTTGGGAGTCTCCGGATCAGTTTGACCTGACATTGTCTGTCGCCCGTCGGCGGAATCATGGGAACATTGCGACAACATTTTAGCGCTCTCACACGCCCTCCTCGACGTTTTCAAGGACCTATAGTCCGAAAAACCCTTTGCACAACCCTGGCGTTGTGTCTGGCGGCTGGCGCCGTCCCCGCCCAGGACGTAACAGTGCCACCCACCCTGCAGTTCAGCTTCTCGAATCCTGGAGCGCGAAGCATGGGGTTCGGCGGTGCCTTCGTTGCACTGGCCGATGATGCCACCGCCGCTTTCGCCAACCCCGCCGGCCTTGTCCAGATCGCCAGGGCCGAGGTCTCTCTCGAAGGCCGATCCTGGGGCTACTCCACACCCTTTACGGTGCGCGGGCGGGTCGAGGGCGAACCCACGGGCATCGGCGTCGACGTCGTGGCCGGGTTGAGCGGCGGCACCTCTTCCGATGACGTTACGGGCGTCTCTTTCCTGTCGATTGTCTACCCGTACGACAACTGGTCGATCGCCCTTTACCGCCACCAGCTAGCGAATTTCGAATCTTTTAGCCAGACGCAGGGGCTCTTTGCGGGCGTGGACGCCACCTGCTGCCGATTCACTGACGATAGGATGCGGACGGATTTCGCGGTCGTCAGCTACGGGCTCTCTGCTGCCTATCGCTTGACCGACGCATTGAGCCTTGGCCTGTCGCTCGTCTATTTCCAAGGCGATGTGGATATCGTGCGGAACGCATTTCTGCCCGACGAGGACCTCATCCTGCAGGTCTTCGCCCCGACCTCGTATCTGCCGGAGAGGATGGCCTGGCAAACGTCGCTGCACATTGACGACAGGGACTTGGGATTGACCGCCGGCTTCTTGTGGACGCTGTCGTCACAATGGAGGATGGGCGGGTTCTATCGGGAGGGCCCTGGCTTCGAGTTGCGGGGCGAAAGCCTTAGCGGGCCAAGCGGTTCCATCCTCGGCCTGCCAGCTGACGACACCGTCGTGGGACAAAGCACCTCCCCGAGCGCTTTTCCGGACATCTACGGTCTGGGATTTGTCTTCCGATCAGAGAATGAACGCTTGTCGATCGCCTTCGATTGGAATCGGGTCGAATACTCGACCATCCTCGATCGCCTCAACCCAGAGGATTTTGACGCTGAAGATCTCGAGCTTAACGACGGCAATGAGTTCCACCTGGGCGGCGAATACGTGTTCCTCCGATCCACACCCGTTGTTGCCGCTCGGCTCGGCGTGTGGCTCGATCCCGACCATCGCCCACGGGCCACAGCAGCCAGCGAGCCGATAGAGCATGCCCTGCTGCCGCCGGGCACGGATACTATCCACTGGTCGCTGGGTATCGGAATGGCATTCGAGAACTCCCAGATCGACCTCGGTGCCGATTTCTCAGACTTCGTCGACACGGTGTCGCTGTCCGCCATCTACAGCTTTTAAACTCTGTCCCTGACAAAGCTGGCAAAGCTTGGGTCCTCAATATCTCGATCGACATACTCGTGAAGCTCCTGGCAAAGACCGGACGACATGTCGAGATCAAGATTAAGCGCCACGCGGCATAGCGCAGCTGTGTGGACATCCAGGGTTTCTCTCCAGCCTCTCAGCCCGAGCGCAGATGTTAGTGAGTTGCGGTCTGGAGAGGCTCCTGCAATTCCTTGCCGGCCTCCAAGCGCTCGATCGTTGCGACGACGTCTTCGCAGGATCTGTGCTGCATGCGATCGCGGCGCTCGAAATGAGACACGACGCCGCCATTCTTCTCCAGTGTCAATGTCAATTGATCCCTCGGCGCCAGGCTGATCGGCACATTTTGTGGCGGTGAACTTTGGAGCTCAACCCGATAATCGCCCTCGGGCAAAAACAGAATTTCCTCTGAACCGAGAGATCCGCTCGCGACCTTTGTGTTGCCTTTGAATACGCTGAACGAGGTCGCTACTGTTTGCGCCAATGCCTCTTGGAGTTCTTCGGCACTACCCGCTGTGACGTAGCGGCCGCCCGATGCATTAGCGACGGCCTGCAAGCTCGCCGCATCTTCATCGGCGGCATTGCCAAGCCCGAAACCGATCAAGTGAACGATGATGCCCTGCTCGCGGAGCTCGCGCGCCGCCTGGACGGGATCCCCGCCACAGCTTTCGATGCCATCGGTGACCAGGACCAGTGCACGATCGTCCTGCAGACTGCCAAAATCGCGGGTCGCCTGATTCAGCGCGTACGCTATGGGCGTCTGGCCCAGAGGCTTCAGGCCGGCGATCGCCCGGCGAATGGGTTCGCGGTTCTCCTCACCGAACGGCACCAGTAAAGTAGAGTCGGCGCAGTTGCCGCTTTCGCTCGGGCTGGTGCTGCCGTATGCGCGCAGCGCCAGGTCCAGGTCTTCGGGGAACCAGTACGAAACATCGTGCAGGATCTCCTTGGCGACGGCCATCTTGGGCTCACCGTGCATGCGTCCCCACATGCTTCTCGACGCATCAACGACGATTTCAACCGCCCGGTCGTCGAGGGATAGCACAGGTCGTCCCTCCTTCACAGCTGCCACCTCCAGCGCGGCACAACTCGCATCGCGGACGGTCACGGTTACGGCAGATTCCTGCGTCTGCCCATCCAGGCTCGTCGCAAATGCGACGATTCGATTCTCGCCTAATCCGAGCGGCACGCTTCCTGCGAATGTTCCGCCTGCAAGCCGTGCGGCAACCGGCTCCGAACCATTCACACTCAGCGTGACGCTGTCCACGCCCGTCGTACGAAGATCCAGGAACGCCTGGGGAAGCATGGTTGGGTCCGATACCTGGACGAAACTGCCACCGGTTGCCCAGGCAATGGTATCGAGAATCTCGCCGCCCTTTTTGCTAGACCCGAGCAAAAGCGTTTGAATCGCAACGCCGTGCGAGTGTGACTCCACCGCGGCGTCATACGCTCTTTTTTTGTTCGACATGCCGTCCGTAAACAGCATGATCACTCGCGATGACCCGGGTCGCCCGTGCAGATCGAGTTCCGCGAGCGCTGTCTGAATGCCGGCCGCGAGATTCGTACTTCCGGATCGTGGCAAATCCCGCAGCGCCCGGACGACACGGTCGCGGTCCGACGTCATGGGTTGTGCCAGTTCACCCTTGTTATCAAAGCTGACCACACCGATCTTGATGTCGCTTTTCGGCGAGAGGTTTCTGACCAGGCCGATAGCTCCTGTCGAGCGAAAATCCTTCGGATCGGTGCCGCGGAGACTCTGCGACGTATCCATTACGAACATCATGTCGAGGTAACGTACACCGCCGATAGCCGACGCAATGCCCTCCACCTCAACGGTCGTTTCACCCTCGCTCGCGGCAAAGTCAGCGGCCGGCGACTGGATTTCGATCTGCAAATCGCCATGCGACGCCGGCGACATGTTCGAGTCCTGTTCTTGCGCGCTCACATAGGAAGGCGCGCCAACGCACATCAGGACTGAAAGTAAGACGAATTGAGCGTTTCGCATGGAATCACCTGTTGATCAACGTGCACGCGCTCATCAGGCCGGCGAAGCCAACTCAAGATGGACCAATACCAGGCTTCCCGGCGCCGAACCGGGTCACGTGCAACTGCCGTAAGTTTCCGCAGCATAGAACACCCCAGCAGACATAATCTGGGACGTGGCACACACTTTCGGTGCCTTACCGCGCCGAATTCCCGATTTCATTGGGAGTGGGGGTCGCCACGTGCTTGACTGGCATCGCTCTTGGCACGCGAAATAACGTAGACAAGCAGACCTGAGCCAATGATGCCGATGCCAAACAGTCCCTCAACTGGTCTGTTCATCAATACAAACCACAGCGTCCAGCCCATCAGCGTCAGATAAATCAGCGGCGGTATCGGGAACAGAAACGTGCGGTATGGCCGTGGCAAGTCAGGCTGTCGCCAGCGAAGCACAAACACACTCGTGACCGTCGCGAAGCTATTCAGTGCCAGTGTGAAGCCGGCAAAAACGAGAACTGATTCGAAACTGGAAGAAAGGATAAAGGCGATCGCGAGCGTCGACTGCACGTAGATTGCTCGACTCGGGATTCCATCTTCGTTCTTGTGCGCAAGATACTTCAGAGCCTTGAAGTCTTCGCCCAACACCTGCAGCACGCGCGGACCGGCAATCGTCATCGCGCTGACTGTCGAGATCAGTAGCGAAGCCAGGACCAAGCCGGTAAACCGCGCGCCCAAATCGCCGAATACGGATTGTGCAGCGATGAATCCTATTTCGACTTGTCCCTGCATCGAATCTACAGGTGCCGAGTAAAGAAAGACGAAATTGAGCGCAACATACAGAGCAGTCACGACAAGCGTGCCGGTCAACAGGATACCCGGCAACGTTCGCTGTGGATCTTCGAGTTCGCTGCTCAGATAGGTCGCAGCATTCCAACCTGTGTACGCATAGCTCACGTAGATAAGCGACACGGCGAATGCGCCACTGGTCAGGAGCGCACCGTCGCCGCCGGATGGGAGGAACCGAATCGGCTGCGGGTTATCGACCATGAATACGGCGGCGAGACAGAACATCGCGATCACGCCGACCTTGAGAACCGTAAAAATGACCTGCATGCCGCCCGAATTGCGCCGACTGCTGCCATGAATGACGGTTAGCAAGACGACCAGACCCACCGCCAGGGCCTTCTCGATCCAGACTGACGAAACGCCCGGTAGAATCGATGTCGTGTAGGCGGCAAAGGTCATCGCGGCAAGCGCGGTCGGCCCGGCGAAACCAATCGTTACGGACGTCCAGCCAGCGGCGAATCCGGCCGCAGGATGGTAAATGCGCGCGAGAAAATTGTACTCCCCGCCAGAACGGGGCAGCGCAGCACCCAGTTCCGCATAGGTCATGGCGCCGCAAAGGGCAATCAGGCCGCCAAGCGCCCACAGCAACAGAATAACGAACCCCGACTGAATATCCAGCAACTGGAAACCTAAACTTGTAAACACACCCGTGCCAACCATGTTGGCGATTACGACAGCAGTAACCGTCGTGAATTTGAACTTCGTCGTAGACATGCGGGATTCGCGCTTACCGGGCGCTATAAGACTCTTTCCAGGTCGGCACAAATATCGTCCGGATCTTCGAGGCCGACAGAAAAACGAAACAAGCCGTCGCCGGCGACGGCGCGATACTTTTCGAGCTCGGCACCTTCGAGGCCGAATGACGTTTCTGCCAGATCGTCCGTTTGCAGCAGGTACATCAGGCTGCGGTGATGGCCCAGTGAAACTGCATAGTGAATAATTTCGAATTCGGACATCATCCGGCTTGCAACATCTTTATTGTTAGCAACACGAAATGACAGCATTCCCGAAAAACTGTCCATTTGTTTTACCGCAAGCTCATGCTGCGGGTGAGACTTGAGTCCGGGATAAATGACCGTTTCGACGCGCGGATGGTTCTCGAGATATTGTGCAACAGTCATTGCATTTGTGGCATGTTCGCGCATGCGTATCGGCAGTGTCGCCATGCCACGCATGATCAACCAGGCATTGAAAGGACTCATCACGCCGCCGAAATGAGACAGCGCTTCAGTGCGTAGAGGATCGAGGAGTTCTCGTGCGCCGCATACGGACCCACCCATGGCGTCGCCGTGACCTCCAATATATTTGGTCAGCGAATGAACGACGAGGTCTGCCCCAAGTTCCAGTGGGCGTGTCGCGATGGGCGTCGCAAACGTAGAGTCGACGACCAACAGGGCGCCATGGTTCCTGGCAATCTTCGCTATCGCCGCGATATCCGCGATATTCAGGAGCGGATTTGACGGCGTCTCCAGCCAGATCATGCGGGTCTCGTTACGCAACGCATTGCTGACGTTTGCCGGATCAGAGGTATGAACGGCCGTAACGTCAATGTCGAATCGCGGCAATGTCTGCCGTGCGACTTCGGCGGTGCCGGGATAATTGGTATCACAGATAATCAGGTGATCGCCCTTGGACAGGTGCCCGAGTAACACGCCCGTGGTTGCCGCCATGCCGGATGCAAAAGCTATGCATGCTTCGCCTTGCTCCAGTATCGCGAGCTTTTCCTCGAGTTGGTCAGTCGTCGGGTTTGCCCAACGCGTGTAGACATACGGTGCATCGGCGTCGAGTTTATTCGCCGAGAAACTGACTTCCCGATCGACGCGAAACGTACTGGACATTACAAGGTCAGGCGCAGACGACTGGTTAGCCGTATCGTGATTCTCACCGCCGTGAATCGCCTTTGTCTTGATTCCCTTATTGGAGAAATCTGCGCTCATAAATTCTCATCCAAGCAGAAGATTACGCCTGCCGACGTTTATGACGACAGCATCACAACCAGTATAGCTGCCCTTACGGCTAAAAATAGACGTCGCCTCCGCCTCGACCAAGTTGCAGGTAAGCCTCCCGAATAACGTCTGCATCGTACTTGCGCTCAAGTCCGCGAATCGCAAAGTGTCCGCGGGCCATGTCCTGAAAGTGGGATATGAAAATTGTGTTAACGAGACCACCACCAATTGCGCCGATGACCGGGATCGTCTGCGCCATCGCTTTTTGAGTGACGACAACGCCAAAGCGACTTGCCAACGCGGAGATCAAGCGAACCAGCGCCGGTGCACTTGCGCTGGCCGCACCATGAGACGCAACATACTGTAGTGCGTCCGTCACGGCCTTGCTCAAGGCAACGCGTACGCCATAGTAGGATGTTTCAGCCGCGTCATCTTTGTCCGACACACGACTTCCCATTGCGAAGACCTGCATACAATTGATGATGGTTTCAGGATCCTGAGGGGACTCGCCTTCCGCTCGTGCAATATCCGCAATCGACCGAAACATGATGCCGGTCGTCAACGGTAGCTCCACGATCAGCGTTTCAATGCCAAAGAATCCAGCCACGGCGCCAGTGGTCATTGCGGCGGCTGTGTGCCAACGAGGACTGGCAGGCGCCTGATCCGCGGCTTTTATACTCCTCATGGAACTTTGCAGCACGAACTCGATTGCCTTGTGGGTCGATTTGCTAACGGCGTCGACAACTGCCGCAGGCGCCCTCTTGCCAAGTTCCCGGGTGACGGCTTCCACTGGCATGCCAACAGCCGAACTGATCCGTATCGCCAACGACGGATTCTCGAGCTGTTTGTAGGCGTCCCTAAGCGTCGATAGTTCGGTTTCGGTCGGTTCCATGCGTCGTGCTTAGCTTGCAGCCGAGCCTAGTGAAGTGAATTCACTGCGGGGCCCGCATCGCCATCGTCGCGGATGTCCACTGTCATGCCGGTACTCAATCGCTCGGCGCCACGAATCACAATGCGATCATTCGGCTTCACGTCACCGATAACTTCAATGAGGCTGCCTGCGCCCAGACCGGTAATGACGCTGACCTGCTCGGCCGTCATGTCGTCTTTGATACGGAATACAGAGGTCCCCTCACGACGCAAGACGAGTGCGTCTCGCGGCACGGCCATTACTTCTCTGGCTGGTGCAGTCGGCATCGAGAGGCGAACACTCTCGCCGACAGTCCACAGGCTCGGATCAACATTCAACCGGACTTCGAACATGTGCGACTGAGGATTGCCGAATGGCACAGTTGTTCTGACTGAACCCTGACCCTTGCGGTAATCATTGTAGATTTCCAGTACGTCCTCATTCTTGATGAAGTTGACGGTATTCAGCGGAGCGCGCGCGACGACTTCAATCGAATTGGGGTCGACCAGACGAATGACTTCGTCAGCTACGTTCAGTCGTTCACCGATATTGCGCAGTTTTTCCGTCACAATGCCGTCGAACGGTGCCCTGATCCGGGTGATGTACATTGCCACCTTGGCTTGCCCAAGTTGCGCCTCAGCAATTGCCTGGTCGCTCTCCGCGATGGCCAGATTCGATGTCGTCTGTTCAAGCTGGCTCTTCGCTGACAGGTTGTCTTCGTCAAGCCTCTCCAGCCTCGACTTTTCTGCGCGTAGAAACGTTACGCGCGCCTGTTCCCGATCAACCCGACTCTTCGCTTCCATCTCCAGCAACTGAAAAGTAATGTCATCCAGGCTGGCGATGATGTCACCTTCTTTGACGACGGTGCCGACGTCGGCGATCCATTTCAGCTTGGCGGACAATTCGGATGCGAGTCGCGAGTCAAACCGGCTCACGACCGTACCGGGCACGTCAATTGTTGGCGCCAGCATCTTCATCCCGGCGTCCTCCACGATAACGATCGTCGGCGGCATCTGCTGCGCGCCGGCAGATGCGCCAGCTACCAGGCAGACCGTTAGCAGAGCGAATAGTTGGAGTAATCTCATAAGAAATGTCAGCCTGGCGCCGGAGCATCTTGCGAAGTCGACTGTGTCATCACCGTTGCCGGCACATTTTCGCCCAGGCGCAGCAGGCTGGGAAGCAGAATCAGCGTGAACACCGTGCTGACGGCCATTCCACCGACGATAACGGCTGCGAGGCCCCGATAGAGTTCCGATCCGGGGCCCGGAATCACTAGCAATGGCAACATGGCAAACAGGCTGGTCAGTGTACTCATCAATATCGGTCGCAGCCGGCGCCGAATCGCCTGTTCAACGGCGCTGCGGCGATCGAGACCCCCGCGTTCTGCCGCTCGCGTCTGGTACACGAGCAGAATCGAATTGTTAACGACAAGACCCAACAGCGTGATGAAACCGATCATCGTCAGCAGATCCATCGGCAGGGCCAACACACGCAGCAAGAATACGCCGCCGACGGTGGCGAGCGGCAGTGCAGATATCACCAGCAGACTGTCGACGAATGAGCGGAATAGTCCGCTCATCAACAGATAGAGGACCACGATTGCCAGGGCAAAGCTGCGCGACATACTGCTCAGCGCAATATCCAGATCGTCAGCGCTGCCGTAGTAGCTGATTTCCCCATCGTCCGGCAGTAGTGCCAGCAGTTCAGGTTCAATGTCCTGCTTCAGAATCTGTATCGTCTCTTCAAGTGACCTGTCATCCGGTGGCGTAATGACTAGTGTTACCGCCCGGCGCCGGTCCACACGCCGAATCTGATTCGGCCCCGCAGTACGCTGCATCCGAACGAGCTGATCAACCGACTGAATGCCGCCAATCGGCGTTGCAAGCGGTGTGGCCGCCAGCTGTTCCGGACTCGTCCACTCCGATGCCCGCAGCACGATGTCCATACGGCGGTCGCCGTCAAAGTAGTCACCCACGAAAACACCGTCACCCAGCGACCGCATGATTGTCGACATCTGTTGGCGCGTCCAGCCCGCCTCGGTGACGCGCCTCTCGTCAGGGATGAATCGAAGTTCGGGCTCCGAGAAATCGACTCCAGGGACTGGCCGGGCTTGTGCCCCCGGCAATTTTTCGTTGACGGCCCGCATACCTGCGCGCGCGGTTGCCAGCATTGCGTCCATGTCCCGGCTTTGAATATTCAATTCAACGTCGCCACCACCGCCAAGGCGATCAAAAATTCCCCAGGTGTCCGCAAATGCCATCGTGTCCGGGAACCCCGCCAGAATCTCGGAATTGAGTTTGTCGACAAACAGATCGGCATCGTCGGGATCTTCCATCACCGCACCGAGAAACCCGAATGAGCCAAACATGCCGTTGAAATAGGCTCTCAACCCGAGATCGGCGCCATCCTCAAGGCGCGGGGCCATTCGTTCGGCTACAACATCTGTAAATTCCTCGCGCGCAGAAATAACGCTCTGTCCTGGCGGTGGGATGATAAACGCAAATATCCAGCTTTGTTTCCCATCCGGCAGATACTCCGCCGGCGGCAACAAGACCCACGTAAAGAACGTCGCTCCGGCAAACGCAGTTGCAATCAGCGCACGACGCATCGCTGCACTATCTGTCCATCGCATGATGCGTCGCGTGACCTTATTCCACCACTCGACGTGCGGATCCTCCAGTTTCATTGCCGGCAGCCATTTGGCAGCGGCCGTGGGGATGATAGTAATCGCGATAATCAGCGAGGCGCTGACGGCAACCGAGATCACGAGCGCAAGATCTGCGAACAGCTGCCCCGACACATCCTGAAGAAAGATGATCGGCACGAAAATCACGACAGTCGTCGCCGTTGAGGCGAGCAAGGCGCGCCAGACCTGTGTGGCACCCTTGAGCGCCGCGGCTTCGGCGTCCTCACCTTTCTCTCGCAGTCGCACAATGTTTTCAAGCACGACGATTGCGCCATCGAGCACCATGCCGATGGCGAATGCCAGCCCGGCAAGTGAAATCATATTCAATGTTCGACCGCTGAGTTGCAGAATCAGAAACGAAACAAACAACGACACCGGAATTGCCAGCGCCACCATGAAGGTGGCTCGAAATCGACGCAGGAACCACCAGAGAATTCCTATCGCAAGCGCAACGCCCACCAGTAGATTAGTGCGCAGCATCGCGATCGACTCGTCGATGTAAATCGTCTCATCGTAGACCTGCTCAATCTCCAGATTGGCGCGCTGCAGGGGACCATTGCGCAACTCCTCAACAGCTGCTTTCAGATCCTCCATAACATCGAGGACGTTCACACCCTTCTCAACCTGTGCGTTGAACGCGATGGAGTTGGTGCCGTTCTTCGTAAGGAACCCGGAGCTGTCGCGCATGACGACGTCGACCGTGGCAATGTCCCGCAAACGAACCGGATTGCCACCACGCCAGTCAAGCACCATCTCGCCGAATTCCGACAGCTCATACTTGCCGGCGAATCGCAGCGTGTACTGCCGCCGGCCGATATCATTGAATCCGCCGGATGTGTCGTTGTTGTTCCCCGTCCGGCCAGCGAGCGCGGTTATATCTATTCCGAGCGCAGCTGTTTCGTAAGGGTCGAAGGTAATGCGCACTTCATTGTCTCGCCCACCATAAGCGTCTGCATTCGATACACCAGGAACACGCTCGACACGCGCGAGCACCACTTCTCTTACGAAATCGTTATAACTCGCCATCTCTCGCGTGTTACCGGACTGAGGCGTAATGGCGAACCACGCGATGGCCGTCCCGAATTGGTCCCGCCCCGCATAAATTCGGGGTTCAGTAACATCATTCGGGTAACGCGGTACCTGATTGAGTCGGTTCATGACTTCAATCAAGGCACGTTGCAGATCGGTTTCAACAGTAAAGGAGAGGCTGATGCTCGCGTTGCCGCGCGACGCGGTCGATACCATTTTGTCGAGCCCTGGGGTACCACGCAGCATGTCTTCCTGCGGCTCAACAATCTCCGACTCGACCTCCTCCGGTGCCGCTGCGCGCCAACCCGTATTGATCTGAATAAAAGGTCGCTGCACATCGGGAATCATCTGAATTGGCAACGACACGAGGCCGATGGCGCCCATCAGAAGCACCATCAGGATCGCCGCAATGACTGCGACGGGATTCGAAAGGGCCAGGCGAGTTAGGTTCACTTGGGACTCCGGACGAGGTATTGGCGCGTCATGTTTCACCGCCAGACCGCTATTATGCACAGGGGTTCGCCTGGCCCGCTGCACGGATTTACGAATCCCGTCGAGATCGTCATTTCACCCAGTAAAATCAATTACTTAGTGATGTCAAAACGTCACTGGGAGGCATTGGCCCTGCCGCTTGACGCGCCGCACGTATCGATTGTCGCAGCACAATGTGAATACGGTTCGCGCCGGGAACGGCGCAGCCGGCACCACGCCGACCTGCTATTCAGCTTTCATTCAGCCTCTCCGCAGTAATGTGTTTCGTAATAACTAAATTACACATAGCAAGTACCCACCCTGGGAGAAGGCGATATGAATCCCTCTTTGGCCGCGTCTTGTGCCGCACACACCGCCCGTGTTCGATCGCGGCGATCATATGTGAGCGCAATCACTCTGAATCTGATCATCGCAATGGTCATAACCGTTCCTGCATACGCGACAAACTCGCCAACCATCCGTCTGTTTCCCACGACCGTCGTCGAGGATCTGCGACAGACAGGCAATGTTGCCCGCGACATGGAAACAGGCCTGCAGGACGTCATCGGGAGACTCGACCAGCAACAGCAGCTGTATCAGGAGAGCAAGTGCGACGGCGCCGAAAACGACACCGGTTGCCAGCGGCTCGCGCGACAGATCGGTGCAACCTATCTGGAAATGCTGACGATCATGGAAGAACGTCTGCCGGACATGGAACACACCGTAAATAACACGCGTATCAGTCTCGAAAAGGGCCTGCGTAATGAAATCGGCAAGAAGATGACACCGTGGACATTGCAAGAGACATTGCTTGGCACAGTTTCGGCAACAGGCGAGACGTCGGTGACAGCACCGACATTGCGCGGTCGTTCCGGCATGCGCCTCTCAGAGCGTTTCAAACAGTATTATCAACTGGTCGCTACGTCCGGCAGCCGGGGCGACCAGTCGCTTGCGGTACTGGCGTCGGATATTTACCTCGACATGGAAGAGACCAGCACGCTGATCGAAAGGACGCGTCAGGAAATCGCGCGTGCCACGCTGATGGAGCAGCTGAACCAGTCGTTCGGAATCATTACGCCCGAAATGATGGAAGTTGTCGGCGGCGTCAAGTCGATCCTGTTCGGTGACGAAGAGAGCCGCGCGCTCGTTGCCGGTCCGCCTCCCGGTAGCCTCGAACAGGCTTATCGCAGCCCACTCGAACAATGAATTTCGCCTTCAGGAGCGGCATCGTGATGACAAACACAAACAAACACTCATTCAAGATTATCGGCGTGATCGCAGCAGTGTTGATGCTTGCATCCTGCGCCTCGAATCCGCCGGTCTGCTCTTCGCCGCAGTCGCGCAACCTGGACAGCGCGATCAATTCGGTAAAAAGTTCTCTCAACAGCGGTTGCCAGGCGCAATTCGATCGTTACTACGACGACTTGCTCATGATCGCCGAAGGTGATCCCAAACCCGAAAACAAACGCGCCTTCAGCGAATTTCTGGTGTGGTCCAGCGAACAGGGACTGCTGAGTACTCGTCAGGCACAGGACTATTACAATCGCTACTTCAACGTGAAATTCATGTCGATGCGAGGCGATTACAACAATTGCTCGCACACCTGCCCAAACCAACAAAAGGTGTTGTTCGATATGGAGCGCGAGCTTTCGGACAAAGAACGCGGTCTCCTCAAAATCAGTACGGATGCAGATGCGTACTATCGTGCCGACCGCCTGTACCAGGAGGTTGAACTCGTGCTTGAGGCCACCTGCACCGCCTGCGCGGCAAGCCGCTAGCGGGTGGCGGCCCAATGTCCGGGCGCGTCTTTATACAGGGCCTGTTCGCTGGCGCATTCGCCACGCTGACTGGCGGAGCAGCGCTCTTATATATGCTGGCACGATTCGGCTTGATTCGGCTTGAGGAAACGGCCGTCAGTAGCCCGGATGAGTGGCTTTTGTGGGCCTACACCAACCTCGGCTCGTCGATCCCTGTGTTCGCAGTATTGCTCCTGGCGTTCTTTGTCACGCTCGGCCGGCTGCGAAGTTATCTCGCCACCGGTAAACCGGTTAATCAGATTGTGCAGCTTGATCACCTGATAGACATCTGGACAACGCTGTTTTTCGGTACCGGCGTCATCTGGACTGCCATCGGTATGCGCAGCGCATTGATCTTTGCGCTCGGCGATCGCGACATGGCACTGCAACAGGGTGCTTTCGCAATGCTTGAGCGCATGGTCGATGGCGGCATCCTGCTGGCATTATCGACGACAATTTTTGGTGGCGTCGGCGGCTATCTGATGCGCGTTTACAAGACGGTTACGTTGGGCGCCGCATTACAACAGCGGTATGACAACGCTGCGAGAGCCGATACGTCGAAAATGCGGCAAAGCTTGCAACGCATCGAGGAGCACCTCAGCGAGCGCGGCGCGCGGCACACAGTGGATGAAACGCCGACATGACACGCTCGCCGCTCTTTTATCCCATGCACCGGAGCGACACCGACGCCGGTGGCGCCGCCGATCTGCAGACCGACATTATGCGTTTCATGGCGATACTGGCGTTGTGCCTTGTTGCCATCTTTGCGCTCGTGCAAAGCATTCCGCTGGTCCCCGAGCCAGCGACGCAATCGCAAGCAGCGGCGGTGCCACCACCAGTAAGTGAGGTCACACCACAGACCGCTGCCAAACAACCCCCATCTGCGGCAATCGAAGAATCCGCGGAGCGACTGGAATTAATTCGGCCCAACGTCGCTGCAATGCCGCTGCCGAAAACAGAATCGCCACCCGTGCCGGCCGCGGCACCGTCAGCACCCGCGCCTGCAAAACAGGGATTTACGTTGCGTTTTGAATCCGACCTGGTACTGACACGGCTAGTCGCCGCCGGTCAGGTCGGCTTCTATGCGGTCGGAACCGGACGTACGCAACGAATGACCGTCAGCGAGAGCCGTATCAGTTTTTGGGACGCATCCGCTCCAAAAGCGTTTCACGAAATGGAAACGATGACGGTACCGCGCCCCGTGATCGACGCGCTGGCGAGAACTGGCGTCGATACGAAAGCAATCGAATGGGGCGTTACTCTACCCGGTAGGCTGCGCCAGCAACTCGATTCATTGCTTCGCGGGCACACGGGCGGCGCGCTCGTGATCGGCGCCGATGGCAGTCTGCGGCTGGAATCATCATGATCATGCGGATTCCTCTCGCCGCACTGTTGCTATTGTTGGCGTTGCCGGCCACGGCGGCAAATGAGCGCAATCTCAATCATTGGGTCGAGCACGAATTGATCCCCATCGTTCGCCAGCAGCTGGTCGAACATCCTCGTTTCAAAGGCGAGACGGTGATGTTTGTCATTCTCGACGATAACGCACCGAGTCCTGTCAGCAATGAGCTCGCGTTATCGTTACGCGATCGGCTGCTCGATGCGGCTCTGCACACTCCCGGCGTTCTGCTTGGCTGGCAACAAGGCCGCGGCGGCGGTGCCGAGCGATCTCAGCCAGTCGACTGCACGCGTAACGATGTGCACTACTACATTGGCATTGAACTGTCGAAGCGCCTCGACGACACGTACAGTGCCGGCCTCCGGGCACTCGATCTCGAAGATCGCACCTGGGTGACCGGTTTTGGCAGCAGCTGGCGCGGCAAACTCACCCCGATTCAGCGGCAGGCGGTCAGTAACATACAGACGGACAAGACTTTCCTTGGCGCGCGCGATGTTCCTTTTACTGCGGAACAGACCGACCTCCTCGCCGCACACCTCGCGCACGAGATGACATGTACGCTGTCACGCGAAACCAGTGGCAATTACATCGTCACGGCAACCGGAGCCGAAACGACGCCCGACGTACTTGATGGTACTGCCGAGCTCGTGAGCAATAATCTTGCCAGTCGCCTGACGCTGGAATTCACGGCGGAGGATGAGCAAAGCAATGCGACCTTGAGCGGAAAGGCGCATCGCATCGACGGACCGTTGTTCCAGTACTGGCTGACGATCACGCCAAAAAATCCGGACGGCGACCTTTCTCCGCTGAGCGCAAGCGCATACGTGTCGCTACCAAGCTTCGGGCTAAGCGGAAAAAACACCGTGGCGGCGGCGAGCACAATCATTTCCATGCCCAAAACTGCCAAAGACACGCTGCTCGGTCCGCTCAGAGTTCTCAGAACGCAACATTCGCCGTCTTGCCGAGGATGTTCGCTGCTGACGGCCAACGCGAATGCAGACGCGATCGTGTTCTTTCTTCAATACCAACCTAACTACGGGCTGGTACGGCTTGCGAACAACGCATGCCGCGAGCGCACCGCAGCACATGTAATTACGACGGGCTCGCCAATGGAGTTTCCAATCCCTTACGTGCCGATGGGACGTAGCAACACGCGTGAGACGGATGAGTGGCTTGTTTCGCCGCGCGCAGATACGTACTACGCGATCGCTGTCGCTGACGCACGCGCGGCGCGCCGCCTGGCGAATCATCTGGACAAACTACCGATGCGCTGCAGCGATGCCGTAAGGTTCGGACTGAGAAACGGCGCACTACAAAACTGGCTCGACGAGTTCGCCATGCTTACCGCGCGTTCGGCGCAGCATGTCGACTGGCGCGCAATTGAAGTTAGAGACGTGCTATGAGGGCGGGCCAATGATGCGACTACTGGGGGTTCTCGTGGGCTCCGCCCTGGCCGTAGCAGCGCTTGTCGTCTTTGTTGGCATTCCACAGGTACAGACCGGGTCGCGGGTTACCCCTATTGGCGATAACGGCGTCATCCGGTTGCCGACACCCTCAGTATCTCAGCCCGTGCCTCAAGACTTGCTCGAACCAGCACAGAATGTCGTGGACGACTTCAGCGACGAGATTGTCGAGGAAGTCGTCGACACGGCCGCGGAGCAAACCGCAGCCGAGAACATCGACGTCATGGAGGACACGCAGCAGTGGTACGCCTTTTGGAGCCCGTTTCGCACTGAAATTGCCGCGACTGGTTTCGTCGCCCAGTTACAGCGAGTGACAGGGCTGGATTACCGCGTAGTCAAAGTGAAGACCGGTGTTTATGAAGTCGCATTTGCGTATGGCGATGACAACGAGATCATGTCCAATATTTCGCAAATCTCGGCAGCAACCGGTTTGGAACTTCCGGATGGTTGACATAACAGCAAAACGATTTGCGGTACTGTCGATTCTGATCACTTTGTTGTTCATGTCGCACACCAGCGCGGCCAGCACTACCGAAGCAAATCTCGACGACGCGTGGCGCGCTTACGTGAATTCGCAGACGCATTTGCCACCAGTCTATCGGTTTCCGCATGCGAGCTGTTTCGGCGCCGCGGCACTACAATATGACTTGCCGCTGACACTGCTGCTGGCCGTCGCGCGGGGCGAGAGCGACTTTGAAGAAACAGCGCGATCCCGGGCCAATGCACATGGCGTCATGCAGATTCTCTGGCCTGACACCGCGAAGCATCTCGGCATCGATCGACTAAGCGAACTTTACGATCCCTGTGTCAATATCGACGCCGGGGCACGCTATTTGAAGGAACTAGTGAATCAATACAGCGGCAACCTGCACCTCGCACTCGCAGCGTACAACTATGGCCCACGACGCATTCCTGCTAGTGGCGAGAACATTCCGACGGGCGCCAATTGGTATTCGGGTTACATCTATCGACACCTTAACTACGTTTTGGGCAGCAGCTCCGGCACGAAACCCATCGGCGACGCACTGTATTCGGAACTCGGCCAGTCCACACTCGTTTCCTTTGGCGAACCCTACCGGGCCACTGCATTCATTGCGCAGCTGGAGAGAAACGCCCCGGAACTGAATCTTGACTGGTTTCGCCGCGGCACCGGCAAGTTCGAGGTCGTGATGACGTACGCCGATCGACAGGAATTTGACCGCGGCGCCGGACTGCTGCGACGCGCCGGATTTCGCGTCGACTAGTCGTCGTCACGCCCCGCAAGCCGTCTCCTCTCCGGTAATTCCCGGGCCGAGCTATCGATGCGTCGACTAAAACGCGCATAGACTCCCGCATGGTCCGAAACGATTCCGTACGTTTCTTCCGTGAAGACTATCTCCGCCTTTTCTACCTTAAGAAGACTGTCATCGTTCATCAGAATGTAGTCGATGCGCTGACCGCTATCGTTGTCTTCCCAGCCATCAATAGCACCACCAATCGTCGCATCGAATAAGCCATCGGGGTTGGCCAGCGCGTATTGATCCGAGTAGCCCGTGCCGTTTGTCATGAACTCCTGCATCCTGCTGCCAGCAGGCACATTGAAATCACCACAAAGAAACGTTGTCTCGTGCGGCTCCGCAATTTCTCCTGCCCAGGCCAGGAGGTTCCTGTACTGATCCTGGAACGGCTCTTCTTCGTCGTCCCACCAACCCGTGTGCACCGAGAACACATTGACCCTGCCGGATCCAGGAAGCTCGATCCGCGCCATCGGGACATTGCGCGATTTCCAGAACTCGTAGTGGCCGTTGTCCGGATTACTGATGAATCGTGATCCGGTATCGATGAAAGGGTGTTTACTCAGGATCGCCGAACCTTCGAGCCAGACATCGAAACCGTAATGCGACCAATCCATGGTGTAGAAGTAGTGCTCGTCCAAACGCTGCAGGATTTGGTGGACCATGTTGCTGTCCGATGAGCCGAACAGCACGGAATCAGGGTTCTCCGTATTGCCGCCGGACCATTCGCCGACTTCCTGGAAACAGACAACATCAGGGTCAAGCTGGGTGATGCCGTCCGCGATACGGTCGAACAGTGGACCGTATGAATCGATCCGTTGTCGCGCCAATTCGTCGGTTAACTCCGACTCGGCCACGCCTTCGCTGTGGATTTCCTGATACGTATGAAGGTTGAGGGTTAGCACGGTGAAATCAGTGCTTGCAGCATTTTCTGGCTCCACAAATGAACCGGGCCGGCATGCCACGACCAGCAGCGCAAGACCTGTCAAAGTGATTCTGAATACACGCATCGATTTTGGATTTATTTCCACATCGCTCATGCCTGTCCCGGGTAAAGATTAATGCACCATGGACAGGTCCACTGTGCGCAGCCTCAGGAGCGCCGTGCGGCGACGATTTGCTCTACGATACGATCTGCATCGATATCCGCATCCGTTGCAACATCGATGGTCCATTCAAGTTCTTCAGCAACCAAGGGATCCGCATGCTCGTACTGGTATTGCAATACGTCCGTATCGGCTTCTGAGGCATCGCGCACGTCACGCTGTCTGATTTGCACCCGCCGACGCAACTCATCGGGCTCTGCGCGCGCAGCAACGATGACGAAATCCGCGTCAAGCCGGTTCGCCAATATTTGAAAGAGCTGCCTGTCGTCACGATTCAGGAACGAGGCATCCACTATGACGTGTTGTCCGAGCCGCAACAAAGTTTCGGCCGCGTCGGCAAGCGCTCCATAGATGCCCGTTCGTGCACGCGGATCGTAGATGCCCTTACCGACAGAAGCACCACTCTTCTCGGTTTCCCTGAGACCGTATAAGCGCTTGCGCTCAATATCCGAACGCACGCGTATCGCCGGCAATCGTGACAGCAACTGTTGCGATAACCATGTCTTGCCAGATCCCGAAAAACCATGCATGGCGACCAGGCAAGGCCGCCGCGGTGCGATCCAGCGGCGCGCGACTGAACAATAGTGAGCTATTTCTTCCTGGTCCCGATGTCGGTCGGCCTCATTGGTCCGCTCAACGCTTTGAATGGCCGCGATCTTGGCCCGAATCAGGGCATGGTAGACGTAGTACAGCCCAAAGACCGACATGCCCGGATAATCCCCTGTGCACTCCAGATAGCGATTGATAAAAAGATAGCCGAGATCCTGCCGCCCGCGGGCAATCAGGTCCATCATCAGAAAGGCTGCATCGCTGATCACATCGATGTCGCGTAGCTCCGCACTGAACTCCACACAGTCAAAGGCAGCGATACCCGATGGCAGTCGGACAAGATTTCTAAGGTGCAGATCACCATGGCACTCGCGGATGAAACCGTCGTCCTGTCGCTGGATCACCGTCGCCCACAGCTCACGCAGTTTCTTGCCGGTCCATGCCGCAGGGCCCTGCAACTCATCGCGACTGACGTGCAACTTCAGGTGCTCAATGTTTTCCAGCATCGGATGCTGTACTAATTCGACCGCATCTGCGGCGTCCAACCTAGCGCATACCGCTGCCGACGCGTGTCGGTCAGCGATCATCTCGGCCAATTCATCCATATCGCCATCGACGAGCAGCCCGGCATCGAGTTGTGCATCAAGTTGTGCTGATTGCGGAAACTGCACCATCTTGACGGCGTACTCGATGGGGGAACCAGTGCCACCGATTCTTGGTTCCTCAAAGCTTCCGCAGATCGGCACGACGTCCAGATAGATGTCCGGCGCCCAGCGTCGATTGAGTCTCAGCTCCTCATCGCAGAAATGCTTACGCCGTTCGAGTGACGAAAAGTCCAGGAATTCGAGCTTGATCGGTTTCTTGACCTTATAGGCAAAACTACCTGTCAGAATGACCCAGGAAATATGCGTCTCGAGAAGTCGAATGTTGTCGGCAGGATGAGGATAGACGCTTTCGTGCAGCAGCGAATCGATGAGCGTTTTTTCGCGCTCGACAGACGAAAGGTCAACGGCTTCGGAATTCATATCAGCACACTGATGGCCTCGGCCTAGCCACGACTCAACAGGTTCCGGACGATGTGGCCCGCGATGTGCGGGTTCTCACGCAGTCGGCGGATTGAGTAGTCGTACCAAAGCTCACCGAATGGCACGTAGACGCGCAGCGCATGCCCTCTCTTTACCAGTTTCCTGCGGAGCGTCCCGGCAACGCCCAGCAACATCTGGAATTCATAGTGCTCTTTGCCCACATCCAATTCGCTGAGCGACTCTTCAGCACGTGCAACAAGAATCGGGTCGTGTGTCGCGATGCCTACCCGTCTCGCACCACCCTCGAATAGCTGCTCCAATAACTCGCTGAACGAGTCGCGAATCTCGTCAGGCTCACAAAACGCGATTTCCTCCGGTTCGATATAAATGCCTTTACACAGCCGCACGTCGGTTGGCCCACCGCGCAACAGTTCGGCAATGTCCTGTTCGCTGCGGCGAAGGCATGACTGAATGACAATGCCGACGTTGTCGAACTGGTTTCTCAGATTCTGATAGATATCCAGTGTAACGGAGGTAACACTAGAGTCCTCCATGTCAATTCTGACGAACAGGTCGCGCTCCCTGGCGGCTGAAAGAAGCACGAGCATCGCCTCCTTACAGCATTCGACATCGAAGCGCAGCCCTAACTCGGATAGCTTTACGGAGATGCCGCAGTTCAGCGACGCGGCGTGGATCTCGTGGATCGTCTCGAGGTACAGGTCCACGGCCGCTTGAACCTGTTCTTCACTGCTGCTGTCTTCGCCCAGGACGTCGATCGTCCCCGAGCAACCTGCCGCATTCATCTCCCCTACTGCCTGACAGGCATCTTGCAGGTGTGTGCCGGCGATATAGCGTCGGGAGAATCGCCAGATCAGCGGTCGCGGCACAAACGGCATTGCACCGATCAATGCGTGATGGAATATGTTCGCTGACATCGCGACCTCCGAACCACATACGCTCTTTATATCAGTTTCAGAAATTGCGGGTCTCCTGTCTGTCCGCATTTACCGATATACTTTCACGCATGGCGAACATATTGATTATCTACTCAACAACGGACGGCCATACGCGCAGCATCTGCGAAAGGTTAAAACAGGTGATCGAGGACCAGCATCAGTCGGTGGTCCTGACCTGGATGAGCGATGCTCCCGATATCGATCTGGAGCCTTTCGACAAAGTCGTGATTGGCGCCAGCATTCGTTATGGCAAGCATCAGAAGCAGGTCTATGACTTCATTCGCGACAAGCAATCGATTCTCGAGACCAGGCCGAGCGCCTTTTTCTCGGTGAATGTCGTGGCCCGAAAGCCGGAGAAGAATCAGCCAGAGACCAATCCGTACCTGCAGAAATTTCTCAGGCAGATATCCTGGCAACCGCAGAATCTCGCGGTGTTCGCCGGAAAAATTGATTATCCGCGCTACACATTCATTGACCGCCAGATGATCAGACTCATCATGTGGATAACCAAGGGGCCGACGGACCCACAGACGACGATAGAATTTACGGACTGGAATAAGGTCGACGAATTTGGTCGACTCATTGCTGAAATGTAAACGCGAATTCGCGGCGCTCAGAGGTATTTTGCATACGCGCTGGCATACTTCGCAGCATTGTCAGCCGAAATCAACACGGCCTTTCCAGTCTTCGGCGTATCTGCCCGCAGAGCCGCGGCCAGCAATGCGCCAGTAGTCGGGCCGACCATGATGCCTTCCGTTCGCGCAAGCTCGATACCGGCTGTGTAAGCTTCCTCGTCGCTGACTGAAATCAGGTCATCGAGCAAATCGGGATCGAGTATTTTCGGGTAGTGCTCATCCGGCAGCCCGGTGATGCGCTTCAGGCCCGACAGTTGATGGTGACGACTGGCCGGTTCGACACCGATAATCCTGATGTCAGGTTTCTGTTCTTTGAGAAAGCGTCCCACGCCACTGATCGTGCCGCCCGTACCGATGCCGGCAAAGAAATAGTCAATTTCGCCGTTTGTCTGTTTCCAGATTTCCGGTCCGGTCGTACGGTAATGTGCCTCAACATTGAGCTCGCTTTCGTACTGGTTCGGACTGACGTACTTGCCACCGTATGCCTCGCTTTCCACCATGCTCTTGACGACGCCGCGCGCACCTTCGGTTGGGAACAACGGGCAAAGTTCGTCTTCTACTTCGATCAACTCGACGCCCAGAAAGCGCAACAGTGCTTTTTTCTCTTCCGGCGTACCATCAGGTACAGCGATTTCGATTGGCGTGTTCCGCGCGTTAGCCATAGCAGCCAAAGCGATACCCGTGTTACCCGCGGACGGCTCCACCAGCGCCTGGTCGGCTTTGAGGTGCAGGCCTCTGAGCATGAAAAGTGCGGTGCGGTCCTTGATGGAACCGAACGGGTTCATGCCTTCGAGTTTCAGCAAGACCTCGTAGTCAGAATGAGGGTTGGAGCGCGCGCTAAGCCGGACCATCGGTGTCGGATTATCCGGGTTCGGGGCAAGATCAATAATGCTGTCGTAAACCCGCAGGTGTGGACCAGGCACGTCGCGATTGTCGGCCTGCCGACCCGGCTGCAGCATGGTGACTTCAGCGACCGAATCATTCACCGGGTCGTCATGCGGCTCTGGTGGCTTCTTGTATGTCTGAGCGCTCATTAGCCGAAGTCTATAGGCCTGACGAGCGCACACAACAGTGCCCCAAGGCTGATTGGCTATACCGATATTCCGTCTCGTTCTATACCTTACTGCACAAGGGATAGGCAATTCCCCTTATCCAAAAATCATGCCTCCGCAACGATACTTGGCGCTCGGATGCTTGCGTGCGCGAGCATCTTGTCACCAATCAAAACTGGGGACTTTTTCGATGGAACTCCTCGACTTTGCGCGCGGCCCGGGACTGCAACTGGCCGTGACGATATTCGTCGTCGGACTGCTCTGGCGCCTGGTTCACCTCTTCCTGACACTGAAGAAAACGGATCTTTCCGAGGCCCGCCAGGGCGGTGAGGTGCGTGGTGGAATCAAAACGATCTTCTCGCGATTCCTGCACCACGAACCATTCCGCGAGAGAACGCGTAACGGCACGATCATTGCGTACACCATGCATGTCGGGCTGGCCACCGTCATACTCGGCGGCGCACCACACATCCTGTTCATCGAGAGTTTCTCCGGTCTCGAATGGGCGCCGCTGCCCAGCATCGTCATACACGTCGCTGCGGCGCTCACGCTGGCCGCACTGTTGATCGGTCTCGGTCGTCGCCTGCAGCATCCGGTGCTCAAGATGCTGTCGAATTTTGACGACTACTTCTCCTGGTTGGTTACTACATTGCCTGTGATCACCGGCCTTCTTGCCGTTGCCCACGTAGGCGCCCGCTACGAGACTCTGCTGGCACTGCACATCCTGAGTTTCGACGTATTCCTGATCTGGTTCCCGTTCGGCAAGCTGATGCATTCGATCATTGTGTTCGGCTCACGCTATACGACCGGCGTCACCTTTACTCGCAGGGGAGCCAGGGTATGAGCAAGATAACGGAAAAATATCCCCTGGAGACGCACGAACAGCGACTGACTGTCAAAGACCCGCATCCCCGTCACGATACGCAAGGAGATGTCGAAGAAAACGAGCGCCTGCGGCGCGCGATGGCCAATTTCGCCAAGAACATGAATCGCACGACGGCGACTTATATGGAAGCCTGCGTTCATTGCGGCCAGTGCGCCGAGGCCTGCCACTATTACGTACAGACCGAGGACCCGAAGTACACGCCGATCTGGAAGCTGGAGATTTTCAAGCAGGCCTACAAACGCGAAGTCAGCCCGTTCGGTTTCTTTTACCGATTGTTCGGCCTGAAACGCGAAATCACGGTCGAACAACTCGGCGAATGGCAGGAGCTGATCTATGACTCCTGCACGATGTGCGGACGCTGTTCCCTGATTTGCCCGATGGGCATCGATATTGCAACCCTGGTCGGCCAGGCGCGACACGGCATGTTCAAGGCAGGATTGATTCCGGATGAACTGCACGAAGTTGCTCAGCGCGCGAAGGACGAAGGCAGCCCACTGGGTGCTACCGCTGAGGTGTTCGCCGATCGTGCCGAGTGGATGGCCGACGAATTCGAGACGGACGTTAATGTCGACAAGGAACAAGCCGATATTCTGGTTTCGATGTCTTCGATCGAAATCATGAAATATCCGAACTCGATCGGTGCGACCGCCCGGGTTCTGAATGCGTTGGGCGAGAGCTGGACGTTCCGTACCGAAGGCTACGAAGCGACAAACTTCGGCATGATGGCCGGCAACGCCGAATGGCAAAAAGCCGCGACGATGAAACTGATCAACGCGGCAATCAATTGCGGCGCGAAGCTCGTTGTTCTACCGGAGTGCGGCCATGCCTATGGTGCGCTGCGCTGGCAGGGTGCGGCCATGTACGGCAAGCCGCTGCCGTTCAAGGTGCAGCATATTTCAGAGTTCCTCGCGGATGTCATCAGCTCCGGCCGACTCAAGGTCAAAAAGGTCGATCAGACCGTGACGTTCCACGATCCCTGTCAGGTAGCCAGGCGCGGTGGTGCAACTGAGGCGCCACGCATCGTGATGGACGCGCTTGGCGTAGACCTCAAGGAAATGGCACCGACAGGCGACTTCAACTGGTGTTGCGGCGGCGGCGGCGGCGTTGTAACGATTCACCGCGCCGACAAGCTACGCTATAAGGTCTTCGAACTTAAGATGGAACAAGTCGAAGCAAGCGGTGCCGACACTGTGCTCTCAACCTGCTCGAACTGCAGGCAGAGCTACAACGACGCGAAAGAGCACTTCCATTGGGACAAGAACATGGAAAGTCTGCTGGAGCTGGTCGCCGACAATATCATCGAATAGTCCTGTAGAAACGCGACCACCGGGACGGGCTCCTGCGAAGCGCTAATGCTTCGGCGTCGCGTTTGCCGGCAGTGCGAAGAACTGCAGCTCTCCGAGCTCCCCCTCGAGCGTCTCGTTCGCTTCGGGCCCTTCTTCTTTGAGGTGTTCGACCCAACGCTGCGCTTCGGTCATATAATGGTTGTACAGTTGTTTGCGCAAAGGCAATGACAATGTCGCGGGCTTGCCTTTGTCGTCGCCCAACGCTGTATCCAGATCGAATTGGTGCAAGTTGCTCCGTTCCTGCTTGTGCGACCAGGTTCCGGTGCACAAATCAAAGTTGTAGAGACTCAGGAAGCGATGCCCGTGCCTGGCAACAAAGTGTACTGCCGCTATGACAAAATCCGCCTCGGCATCGTCCATGACCCAGTGCAGTCCAACGCGACACCAACCAGGTTTCATGCCGCAGTGGCCCTCCTGCACGACATTGCGGTAGCGCTCGGACGTCGCCAGATCGATATTTAACAGCCGGTGCCCGTAGGGGCCTGCGCAGGAACAACCTGCCCGTGACTGAATGCCGAACAGATCGTTGAGCAGGGCAGTTACGAATTTATGATGCAGGTAATTGCCGCTGTCGTCCCTGATGTTGAATGACATGATGCCAACTCGCTGCCCCGCATCCGGATTGCCCAGAATTTCGATGTTGTCATCGTCGCCCCAACTCGTCAGCGCGCGGTGAGTCAGCTCATGCTCTCTCTCATTAATGACGTCGACGCCAACTCTGTCCTTGATCTCGAAAACCAGCGCGGCTTTCAATGTCTGCAGCACGCCTGGCGTACCAGCCTTCTCCCTCTCCTCGATTCGGCTGATATAGTCCTGTTCCATCGGTCCGACGTAATCGACTGTGCCGCCGGCACTAACGCTCGGCGGCAGTTCACGATGGTAGATGCGCTCATTGAAGACCAGCACGCCACTTGAACCCGGACCGCCAAGAAACTTGTGTGGCGAAATAAATATTGCGTCGATCGATGCGTCAATACCGTCGACCGGTGCGGGATTCATATCGATTTCGACATACGGCGCACACGCGGCGTAGTCAAAACACGCCATCGCACCATACTTGTGCAGCAAACTCGCTATCTTCGGCACGTCGGAACGAATTCCAGTAACGTTCGAGGCCGCCGAAAATGAGCCAATACGCAAGCGACCCTGGTACTCCGGCATCTGCAGCAGGTCTTCGAGGTGGGTCAGATCGATATTGCCATCGGCTTCGAGGCGAACCTCGACCGTTGTAGCCAACGACTGCCGCCACGAAATCTCGTTGGAGTGATGCTCATACGGCCCGATGAATACAACCGGTTGCTGATCACCAAGGAGTTTTTCGAAAGACTTGCTGTCAAGCCCGCAGCCGGATGCATCCAGTATGCGGTCGATATTCTGACGTGTCGCCGGTGGCAGTGCCACACCTGCAATCTGCTGCAACTTGTCGATAGCGCCTGTTGCGCCGGTACCGCAAGCGATGATTCGGCCGCCCGGTCCGGCATTGACCGACTTTTTAATCGCCTCTTCGGCTTCGTGCAGCAGCTGACTCATGCTGCGACCCGTGATGTCGTCTTCGGTATGCGTGTTTGCGTATACGCGCTGCAGACCTTGCAGATAGGACTCAACGAAGCGCAGACAGCGCCCGGATGCCGTGTAGTCGCAATAGACCATCAGGCGCTCGCCGAATGGTGTCTCAAACGTTGAATCGACGCCGACGATCTGCTGCCTGAGATAGGCAGGACTAAGCTTGGCTTTGCTCATAGGCGGGCAATGGACCGGAAAACATTGCCAGATTGTATCGTGTTATTTCGCCTGAACGGCACTTTCGATCGAATTGACAATATCTCCCGGCACGCCGACATTCGCCGTAAATGCGCGATACCCGGAATCCCAGAAGTACAGCTGCATTCGCCACATCTGGCCGTAATGCAAGACCAGGGTCTCGAAGCCGTCATCGACGACCAGTACTTCGGTCGGCAGGGCCGCCATGTGATCCACGCCCGGAAATGGCGATTTGTCACTCTTTGCATCATTTCGAAAACGCGAATTGATGCGGATCATCTTGTCTTCAATAAACGGGTTCGTGAGCCCGAAGTACACCGCATCATCCCGCAGCTGAATCCGCGCGATTACCTCCCAGCCTTCTGCTTCCGAAGCGTCGGCAATCGTGCCACTTTCCAGTGCCGAGGCGACATGGTCAACCATTGCAGGAAAGGTAACGGCAGTGCCCATCTTGATCGGTAGCTGGCTCTTCTTCCAGGTTCTGAATTTCGCCATCATCCTGGCGGGCCCATCGCCTTTGAATTTGCGATAGTGCTTTTCGCTTCGCATCGGTTCGGTCTGCCGACTGACCGCTTCGCCCGGCACAGCCTTGACCAGCTGGCGGATTTTCTCAGCCGCATCGTTCGCAGCAGCGATCAATGCATCGTAGTTTGACGAATCGGCGTAATACACCATCGCATGAGCGACCGGGTTCGCCATGTTGACGAGGGTCTTCTGTTCCTCTCCCGACGTAAAGACCGCGATCCGCAGAATCTGCGCAGAAATGGTTCGCGGCGACTCGGCCGCTGCTGCCTCGACATAGGATGGAGCTGTCAGGACATAGATCCTGGCCTGATGCTTGTCATCCGGCACACGCACAACATGCGAGGCATGCAATGTCAGACCGGACGCCCTTATTGCCGGCTCAAGTGCAGCATTCGTTTCAGAAAACGAGACCGACGATTCAAGAACGGTTTCGAAAATACCGATGCTGTCATCGGCAAGCGTTGCCGGCACCCAGAATGCGAGTGTCAGCAACGCGACTACAACAATGTTTTTCATGATTGGGGCACTGACGTTTACCAGAGATAGGAAACCTCGAGCTCGAGTTGCTTCATCTCCAGTTCGATAGTTTGCGTCGGGTCAAACGGGTTGACCGCCTCGATCGACTTGGACGGCGCATACATCAGGGAGAAGTTCCATGCCCCACCATTCGGTTTGATCTTGGTCAGACCAAACGTAATGTGCTGTTCCATGACGCCAGGCGCGAGAATATTGAACGTAATGTCCGCCTCCTGAATTGGTTGTTCACCGTAGCTGTAGCCAAACCGGTATCTCATCGTTTCACTTGGAGTCCATTCGACTCCTAACTTATACGTCGTCATGTCGTCCCAGCCAAAGCCGCCGCCGCGCTTGCCGCCGAGGCACAATTCGGGATCCGCTGCCTGGGCGGCAGGGATACTTCCCGTAAAGGCGAACACGGCGTAGGGGCAACTGAATAGGTTACCCATCGGATTGCCAACGGACGCAACGTCATTGAACTGCGTGTGTTCGATGTCCAGGTTGACGCGGACATCATTGCTGCCCTTGAACGAGATGCCGAATTTCGTGCTCGCCGGAATATCGAATCCGCCGTCCTCGGCGAAAAGATCCGCATAGTCATCAAACTCGCTCATTGACATCTTCGACTGGTAGGAAATACCGGCGCTTACAGAGTTACTCATCGCCCACCAGATGCCGGCCGCCGCTCCAAAGCCGGTTGAGCTATCGTGGCCGTTGTTAGTAAGCGAGGTTGGGGTCGGATCGCAGCTCCCGGGGGCCTGAAAGAAAAAACAGTCGTTGAAAGTCTTGGTGTACGGCTCGTAGCTGCCCACACCCTTGGCTTCGAACATCTGCACTGCAAAAATCGGGCCGATGCCCCAGGCAAAGTTATCACCCGCTTTGCCCGAATAATTGATCGCGAGAAATGCCTGTGAAAGATCGACACCGGCATCGCCAGCGCCGAAAGGACCCGGAAACTCGTCTACAGGAGCCGGACCCACCCCATCGGGATCGAAAAGCGCTGTGGCGTCCGAGTTGTCCCAATCGGTATTCATGCCACCACGGCCATAGAATACGAGCGTCAGAGCGTTGTCGCCACCCACTCGCCAGTTCTTGGCGACGTACGGAATCGGGAACCACTCGCTGCTGCTGTCGAAGCTGCCGTCGCCGATCGTAAACGCACCACCGTTACCGAGGGCAATACCTGATGTCGCCTTGTAGCTACGCATCGGACTGAACGCGCTCAATCCGACCTCCCAGCTATCGTCGGCGAAAACGCCGAGCGCCGGGTTTGACGCAACAATGATAGGCCCATTGGCTGCATTGGAGCCGACACCGGTGCCAGCCATGCCTTTGGACTCCGTGCCTACGCCGTGCGTGAAATAGCCGTTGGTCGCCATTGCAGCACCACTGAGCGCAAACAGGCTGAATGCCGACAGCAAGGCCACAGCATGTCTGATTCTGGATTTCATTGTTTTACTCCTTTGTGGTCGCTGCTCCGCAGAACACGTCGTGCAGCGATTCCATTACCTTGGTTGCTTCATCACCGGTCAGTGAATAGCTCACTGACTGTGCATGTTTTCTCGAGCGGACGATTTTCTCGCGGCGAAGTATTGCCAGGTGCTGCGACAACGCAGACTGACTCAGTCCAAGCACGCCCTGCAATTCACTCACCGTCTTCTCTCCCTCCGACAGTTGGCAGAGGATCATCAGGCGCCATTCGTTGGCCATCGCCTTTAGTAATATGCAAGCGTGCGAGGCCATATCGTGCAACTCACCGAGTTGCCCGAAATCAGCAGCCGCGACGGTGTTATTTGCTTCCTTCATGAATCGTCCTCTTGCAGAGCGGCTATTCGCAGCCAGCAAATCCTTCCGCATCCATCTTGGCTTCGTAAAGGGCGGTAACATCAGCGCCGGTGACGAGGGAGCCGACGACTGCATCCCATTCATCCGGTTTCAGGATGGCAAGCCACCCGGCTTCGTAAGGATCGTCGTTCGCGAGGCTCGGGTTGTTGACCAGGTCGTCATTGACGGCAACGACTTCGCCGCCTGCTGCCGATTTGGCGGGGCCCACCCATTTACCGGACTCCAGCGTGCCACAGGATTTGCCAGCCCTGACCGAACGACCAACACGCTTGGGTGTATAGGCGACCAGTTTGCCTGCCATCGCCGTGGCCACGGTTGTCATGCCGAGTTTGACGGTACCGTCACCCTGGTCCTGAAACCAAATGTGATTGTCGACGTCGTAGAGCAGTTCGTCAGGCAGGTTACATCCGCGTACAACCGGCATCGTTATACCTCCTTGGTGATTTCGGGGGCAACATCAGGCGCCAACCGGATCGGTTTCGAGGAACAACAGAAATCCCCCAGCTCGGCGACTTGCATCTTGCCGCTAATGAATAAATACAAATGACTGGATATCATCTTCATCATTTCAAGACGATGCGTAGTTTCCGCAGGATCGGGTTGCATTTTCAACATGTTGTAGTGATAGACAATCTCGCGGCAGGTTTCGCGACACGCGTTGAAACTCGGGTCGCCTGTTGCGCCCTGGCGATGCAGCGCGAGCAATCGAAAACCTTCCCGTTTACCGCGAGTCGGCACATCGCCGCGCGCGACGATCCAGTGCTCGATGACCTCCTCACTGAGCTGCAGCAGTTCGTCCAGCGCGCCCTGCAAATCCGGCTCGGCGCTGACCGCCGCGATACCCGTTTCGATGTCAACCAGTGGCCTCATGTCAGACCCTTTTCCTTCAGGAACTGCATCGAGTCGGAAATGTTCTCGTGAACACCAACTTTCTTCGGCTTCAGCCCCAACGCCATGCCGAGGAGCTGCGTAAAGTACAGGACCTTGATGTCGACCTTCTCGCCGAGCGTCTTCTCGGCCCTTATCTGGTGCATCTCGAGGCCGGTATGGCAGGTAGGGCATTCCGTGGCGATAACGTCGGCACCAGCCAGCTTCGCCGCTTGCAGGATGTTCAGCACCAATTTCGTGGACGTGTCGCTGTCCGACAAGGTGTGCGCACCGCCGCAGCAAGCCGTCTTCAACGGAAACTCAACATTCTCGGCACCTGCTGCCGCGAGCAGATCGTCCATGAAGTGTGGCTTCGATGTCGACTCACTTCCGGGCCCGGCGTCCTTCTCGGGGAAGATGTGGCGCGGCCGTGTGTACATGCAACCGTAATAGTTCGCCACTTTGATACCGCTTAGCGAGTTCTTGACGCGTTCGGCAAGCCCGTCCTCACCAATGGCGTCTTTGATCCAGTCGAGTGCGTGTATCGTCTCGACCTGTCCCGATTCATAAGTCTTGTGGCCGGCCTTTTTCGATAGCCCGTCCACGACCTCTGCCGACTCTGCATCGTTCTTCAGGTCATACTCAGCCTTTTTTAGGTTGTGATAACAGCCATTGCATGGTGCCATGACCACATCCATGTTCATTTCGTTAGCCGCGACCGACATGACGCGTGACGACAGGTAGGTCTGCAATTTGGGATCGACGTTCTTCACCTCCATCGCGCCGCAGCAGTTCCAGTTCTCGACCTCGACCAGATCGAGTCCCAGTTTTTTGCCGACGGCTTTTGTCGAGCGATTGTAGGCGTGCCCGGTGCCCTCGAGCGCACAGCCCGGGTAATAGGCAACCTTCTTATATTTGTCTTTTGTTGTCATCGTGTTCCTATGCGGCCGCGTCTTCGCGTGCCACTTCGACCAGTTGCGCGAGCGTCAGCGCCTGTTCCTGCTTCTCGTATTGTTCGTCGATATATTCCTGCATCGCGCTGCCGGCACGGGACCAGTCTCTGGTGCGCGGTGCAATGAATGTCGCCAGACCCATACGCGTCAACAGACCTATCGGCAGATGCTTAAGCAATTGCTTGACCATCTCGATCATCCAGCCCTGAAACAGACCTTGTTTGGTGCGACTGAAGAAGCGCCGGATCGTACGGCTTTCTTCGATCTTGCCGGTCTTCAAAATTTGCTCGGTGAAGACTTCATCGAAATGCATTGACGGCGACATGGGCGTATGGCCTTTTCGTTCCAGCCAGTGTGATGTCGCTTTCATGACGCCTTCAGGGAACACGTCGCGTGGGCAGGCATAGGTGCATTTGTTACACGAGACGCACTGCCAGATGATGTCCTTGTCGCGCAGCAACTCCGATTCCATACCCATACGAATAAGATAAATCCAGTAACGCGGATTGAAGTCTTCGTTGATTGCATGAACTGTGCATGAATTCGTGCACGAACCGCATTGCCAGCAACGATGTATGTATTCACCGCCCGGTAAAGCCGCTATTTCTTCTTCCAACGCCTCGTTGTAATCCGTTACAACTCGTGGCTCGATGAAGGTGCTCCAGTGCCCGGAGACATCGATGCCATCAATAACCAGCTCGTCGTGAGTCTTCAGGTTTTCGGGACGAATCAGCGATTTTTCATGAATGGGCATTTAGTTTTTTGCCTGGATTAATGGATTTGAGTCGTCGATCACAAAGGCCTCACCATCGATTGACTTGAGCCGGGTCTTGCCGTTACCGGGCTGGACGCCGTCGAGTCCCAGCAAGCGTCGCGTGTGTTGCATCGGATCCTCGGGCGCCGAAAAGTCCGTGCGAAGATAGCTGCCGCCCTGCTCACAGATGTACTGCGCGTAGACTTGCGCACAGAGGATGTCGACATACTGCAATACATCCCGAAAGAAACCTTCATCACTCAGGAACTGGCTCAGTTCCTCGCGCAGCATCAGGTACGTCCCATAGCCGTCACCGACAGGAATCCTGATGTGGTCGACATCATCGCCGTGCCATATCTCTCGAATGACGCCCGTATTCGCCGCAGCGTCCCAGACCCAGCGGTTCATCAGAGGAATACGTTCCGGATCCGCGTTGTGCAGCATTTCGGTCGCAAGATCTCTCACCCAGCGGTGCTGCTTGTCGATCGGAAAGCGCGCGCAAAAAGCATTGATGCGCGCATCAATATTCTCGTCATCCGCAAACAGCTCTATGATCCCTTCGCGCAGATCGGCAAACGAATCTTCGTCTAGCCAGTTGCCGATCCTGCGCCGTACCGTGGCCATGAACGTGCACAACCCTTTAAATGTTTCCAGCTCCAGGTCTTCGATGGCACCGTCACCAAGCGCTTGTTGAAACAACGCACTTTTGAGCTTGATCGCGTCGACATAGCGTTCGATGCCGCCCAATTCTTCAGAACCGGCAACCAAGGTCTGCATTGTCATTCGAATCGTATCGCCGGAGAGATCGAGCACGGGGCGCTCGATATAGGTCGGTCTTAGTGCGGACAGCAGCGACATGGCGGGTGGCGGCCCTACGCGGTCTTTTCGACCGGCTGATGCAAACCTGACAAAACAGCCATCGCTGCCGCATGACCCTGGGCGATCGAGTCATCGATGGTTTCCGGACCCGTTGCGGCGCCAGCGACGTAAACACCCGGGCGAGACGTCGCAGCCATCGAGCCGTATGTGTTCCCGCTGCCGATAAAGCCGTGCGGTTCCAGGTCTATGCCGAAGGTGTCTGCAATATCTGTGTTGTCGACGTTCGGGTCCATGCCGATGGCATGCACAACCATGTCGAACGGAATCGTGATCGGCCGTTTAACCAGTGTGTCTTCGCCTTTGACGATCAATTTCTCGCCGTCAGAGGTGACCTCGGCGATTCGCGCCTTGATGTATTTGACCTTGAATTCTTCCTGGCTGCGCCAGTAGTACCTGGTTTCGTACAGGCCGAACGTTCGGATGTCCATGTAATAGATATAAACGTGGCAATCGGGCAGCTCTTCGCGAATTTCCATTGCCAGGTTCGACGAAACCGTGCAACAAATCTTGGAACACCACTCCCGACCAATCTGCCGGTCTCTCGATCCGACACACAACAGAATCGCGACGCGCGTCGGTTTGCGACCGTCAGAGGGACAACGGACGCCGTTGCCCGACGAGATCATTTGCTCGACCTGAGTCGTTGTAACGACGTCCTCGAACGTGCCGAAGCCCCATTCCGGTTTGTTGACGGAATCGAAGTGCGTGAAGCCACTACAAAGTATCGCCGCCTCTACTTGTGCGCTTTCACCGTTGGAAAACTTTGCTGTGAAATTTCCGGGGCTGCCATCGAAATCCGTAACAGTATTTCCCGCCAATACCTTGACGTTACTATCCCCCTCGACGCGCTGGACCATGCCGCCGATCGCGTCTTTGGCCCATTCGCCGGTCGGGACCAGCTTGGCATAACCGGACAGTATCGGAGCACCACCGAGCTTGTCTTCTTTTTCAATCAGAATGCTGGATCGGCCCACCGTGCCGAGGCTGTGTGCTGCAGCCAGGCCAGCCGGTCCGCCGCCTACGATTAATATTGGTTTAGTCATTGCTACCGCTCGATTTGCTTGAACCCGGGTCCTGACGTGATCATCTTCCTCGGGTCATACAGAGTCTCGCCCCTGCCCGCTTCAACGTCCTTCAAATAGGCCTCGAACTCGGCTTTCTTCGCTTCCCAGTCGATGCCCAGTTTTTCCATCAGCGTCTCAGTTGCGGACGCATGCCAGTGTGACTGCACGATCTTGTAGGGATGCGCACCGCAAACGAGGGCGGCAAACTGACAGTCCGCCAGGATCGGCAGGCTCACAGGCTTGCCGGCAGCCGCACCGATCCACTGGTTCTTGTCCAGCGTCGTGATGCAACCCGTGTCGTGGCCGACCATCATGTCGGCCTGCGCTTCCTCGATGGCCACCCTGATCTTGCGATCGATGGCGAACGAACGCGTGAACTCGCGCTCGGAAATTATGTGCCTGAAGCCGAAGCCGCAGCAGTCGTACCAGGTCGAGTAGTCGATAACCTGTGTGCCGAGCGTTTCGAGCAATCCGGTCGTAACCGCGACACGATTGCCATCGAGAACATTGTCGTCGTAGATCGCATCCTCGGGTACCATCTTGTAAACATGACAGGCCGGATGAACCGTGGCCCGAATGTGGTCGCAGTCAATGATCTGATGTTTCTTGATCTCATCGCGCATCACGTGCAGCCATTCGGAGTAATGCACGACTTCTTCAGGTATGAGCAACTTGCCGTCAACCAGCCGGCCCAGCTTGCCGAGAATCTTTTTTACACTCTCGCGCAGCTTCGCCGACTGCATCAGGTAACCGCGCACTTCCTTGTAGTTGCCGAACGAGGTGCCGCAGTGAACCAGCGGATAGAAATGCCCGTCGGGCAAACCCTGTGCTTTTGCTGAGACGTAGGCCTGATGGAAATTGCGCAGGAATACGGCGGCCAGGCTTTCGATGTTGCCTATGCCCGAGCCGTGATAATTCCAGGCAGTGCAGGACGTCTGATCGGTCTCGTCGAGATATTCGATGTCCATCTCATTCATTAGCCAGAGCAGCGACGCCGGATAACCCGGGATATTGCCGCATTGCCCGCAGGACTTATGGTGCCAAAGCTGCGTCGTCGGGATGCGCTTGTCCCAGCCATAAAGCGTTTTGACGGTAACCGGCTTGTGCTGGTCAGTAACCCGATGCACGACGATTTCGCCATCTTTCTCGAGTTCCCACATGGCGTCGCGCACGTCTTCGACGCGATCCTTGTTGGTTAACATAGAACGACGGTTGATGATCTGGTCAACCCAAACGGTCGCGACGTGAGCATCTTCTTTGCTCAAATTCGCATCGGTCCATTCGGAACCATGACCAGTGAAACGATCCCCACCATTTCCTGTCGCCATTATCTTCTCCTAGTCGTCATCTTGCTCGTCAAGCCAGTCCTCATAGTCATCGCGCTTCTCATCCATGATGTCGCTGATCACGTCGAACAGGTTCTCGTCGATAATTTCAAGGCTGTCGAGCACGCCGGTTTCTTCCCAGATCGTATACAACTCGACCGATGTCTTCAGATTTACTTCCCACGCGGTTTTCGTCGTATGCAGCGTCGGCATTGGAATGGCCTTGCGCAAGGTCTCCAGCGGCGCATCGATTTTCGAAACGTTCGGACCCCAGTCGGCGAACCCGTCAGGGGTGATCATGTCCGGGGACAACTGGTTGCCGGTTGATATGAGTTTCAGCATGACGCGACTGAAGGGGCGCAGTACGTTCTTCGCCGATTCCATACCGTGCTTGATCGCTGTTTCTCGCATCAGCATGACCAGCCCACCTGGCGAGTTGCCAAACGGACAGCGCGCGGCGCAGGTATAGCACTGCGCACAGGACCAGATCTTTTCCTGCATCGTGTCGTAGATGCCTTCGAGATTTTCCGTCCAGAGCAGCTGGACGATCTCGCGCGGGCTGAAATCGTAATAATGTGCGGCTGGGCACGTCGCGGTGCAGATACCGCAGTTCAGACAGCCATTGAGCTCGTGGTCGTAGCGAAGATCCGCCTGAATGTCCTGAAATATTTCTTCGAGTTTTTCGCGCCCAACCGGCGACTCATCCGACACCGGGTCGCCGATGTGTTCCTGAATGCGAGAAGTAGTCGAATGTGACATGTGATGCGAATCAGTAAGTCATGACTCGAACATCTTCTTCCATGACCTGTTCGATCAGGTGCGCACCACCGACAATGCCTTCGCACTCGGGGATCAGGTCGTCCTGCGACATGTCGAACAAATCGAGATTTGGCGAGCAGCAAAAAAACTTGACGCCCGCTTCATGCGCATCCTGTATGAAGCTGTATACGGATTTCGGCGAGCCTTCTTTGACGTACAGATCCTCAGCAACGCCCTTTTTCATCAAGCGGCCAGAGGTTGCCGTGCAGATGACATCGACGTCGTAATCCATCGCTGCCGCGACCGTTGCCTGGAATATCGGAGCTCCGAGCTCTTCGCCGTTTCGTGGGTCGGTATTCGCCATCACGATTATTAGTTTTTCAGCCATTAGCCTCTTCCTTTGGCGTCAGCCGGCACGGGCAGCACCCGGTCGTCCAACAGCACATTAGCATATCCTAAACTACCTACTTATCCAATTCCTGCACGGCCTGCGCCGCCGCCTTCGGTGACGACATCAGGGATGTGCACTGCACGAGCCCGGTCATGATAGGCACGAGCTCGTCCTCGATGCGCGGCTGCAGGTTCCGCAGAACCTCGAGCTCGGCAGCCGCGGTGTTCGGCACTTCCTCGAATTCCATGATCAGATCTTCGACCATACCGAGCTTAATCCCGGGGTGGCCCGCGAAACCATAAGCATTGTTGCCAACCTGAAACACGGCGGTTCGACCTGCAGTATCGGTTGCCAGGATCTTCGCGTCGTCCGGCGGCACGGGCCAATCGCGCATGTAGACGACTTGCGCAAACTCTTCGGGCAGAAACCCGTTCAGTGCATCGTCGACAATCCGCGTCGCGACGCCGGAAACTAGAGTGAGTTCGGTCGATTGCACGCTGCCGCCTGCAGCAATCGCGAGAATCTGTGCGCCGAGGCCGATGCCGATGACCGGCGTGCCCTCCGCGAGTCTCGCCGCGGTGAGGGAGATTTCCTCTTTCAGGGATGGCAAATCGCGTGTTCCTGCAGTACCCCACGGCCCACCGCCCAGCAGTATCAGCGCGTCGGCCGGCAAGTCGGTGGCCGGGAGCTTGCCGCCTCTGGCAAATGGACGAAAGTACTGAAAACGGATGCGGCGGCCCTCGAGATGGTCTTCCATCAGCCCGAGATACTCACCCGACGTGTGCTGAATGACGGCCACGACATTCATCGGCGTCTCGGTACTGCCCGCCATTGCGAATGCGTCGGGACTGCACTTAGACATGCTGGCCTCCCGATTCGAGTGCCGCTGCGATCGACGCCTGAAAATCCTGGGGCGCGACGCTGAGCATGTCGATGTCGTGCGCAGCAAAGAACTGCTCGATCTCCGCGTTGACCTCATCGATCCGCGTGCCCATCAAGTGCGCCTCGAGGTCGAAAACGACGCGTGGCGGCGTGACAAAGAAATCGCCGCTGATCAATACCCGCTGCAGGATTCTTTTTGTCGGGCCTTCCAGCTTGACGAACGATTCGATCGTCCCGCCAGGACCCGTATGACTTCCAACGAGGAACTCGTCCTGATCACCCGGATTGTCGATCTCGGCGACGAAATCATCGGTGCCGATTTCTTCGAGGAAGTACTTCTTCGCGAGTGCTTCTTCATTTTCGGTGATATTGCCCGGTTTGGCCGTGATGCCGAGACCCTCAGTAAACCCTCTGATGAGCGACCGCTTAATTGTCTCGAGATCCGGCACTTCGTCGCCGAGCAGCTCATTGAGCGTGACGATACGCTCCGCCGCGGAGTCGAGCTTGCGTTTGGCCAGTTTGCTTTCAGGAATATTCAGCACATTGACCATCTGCTGCGGATCCATGTCGACGAGCACCGTACCCTGATAGATAAGAACGTCGCCGTCGAAGAACCCACCGGTGCCGCTGATCTTACGGCCGTCGACTTCAATGTCATTGCGTGGACGGAAACGCGCGTCGATACCCAGTTCGCTCATGCCCTGAGCCGCTGCATTGCATATCTCGCGTGCCAGGTCAGGTAGTGCGGCAATGCCAAGTGACTTGCGATCAAAAACCAATTCCCACCCCAATTGACCTTCGTCCAGGTAGATAGCGCCGCCCCCGGTAATCCGCCGGACCGTACCCACACCATTATTCTGACAATATTCCAGGTTGATTTCGCGGCTGAGATCCTGATGCCGGCCGATCAATGCCGTCGGCGGAAATCGCAGGAACCGGATCGTATCCGGCACGCGGTTTGCCTGACGCTCTTCGATCAGCGCCGCGTCGAAAGCGATATTCGAGCGGCCCTCGCGGACACCGGTATCAATGGTACGAAACGGATCTGCCATCTTGCAGGGAAACGCCGCTTATTCGACCCGAACCGGGATTTCCAGTTGCTTGCGAATCTTCCTGACGTCCTTTTTTTGTGGCTGGAACGGATAGCTCGCGATGTCGCTTGGCGGTGAATCGCCATATGGCCGGTCGCAGGCTGAGATATCGTCCTGAAACTTGCCGGGGCAGCCAGAGGTGCGAAATGCGATGCCTGCATCGATTATGTCCGACAATTCCGAATCAGAAATACCGTAGCTCGTCACACGCCCCAGTTCGTCGAAACGCATCTGATCGACGCGTACGTCGCGATAGTCGATCAGGTAACGGGCGAGCTGCACGCGGCGCCACTGGTCGCGTGGCGTCGCAGGAAGATGGTCCATTAGCGACCCTTGCTCCGGAAAGAAACAGAACATGTGACTATGGCCACCGAGATCGACGAGTTCCTGTACCAGATTCAAGATCTCGTATTCGGTCTCGCCCATGCCGACGATGATGTGCGCACCGAATTTCTGCGGTCCGAAGATGTCTTTCGCGTCGAGCATGATCTCCCAGTACTTCGACCATTTGTGCGGCGACTGCACGCCCTTGCCGCGCGTACGATCGAAAAGCCTTGGTGTCGCTGCATCCAGCGCCACCGTAAAAATGTCGGCGCCAAGGTCTTTGGTCTTTTGCACGTCCTCGCGCGTCATCGTCGTCGGATTCGACAATATCGAAACCGGAATCGCCGCCGGATCAATCTTCTCGGTCCACTGCTGCAACACTGTGAACGTGTCATCTTCCGAGCGCGGATGCGTGATCATCGAAATACACATGCGGTGGAACGGGCTGGTGTCAGGATCTTTGGCAACGATATCAACAATTTCCGCCATCGGCACCGCAGGCCAGTCGACGCGAATGAAGTTGCGGTCCGCATAATCACGGTCCGCCTCGCGATGCCGGGCAAGTCCGCAATACGCACAGTTTGCGCGGCAACCCTCGGGGTAGGTCAGCAGCAGGTTGAGGCATCGCGTGCACTCGCAGCGATACATGCGGCCGCTCATGATACCGAGCGTTATTGCGGCAGCATTCGACAACTGCACGAATTCAGGCGACTTCATGTGCGGCGTAAGGTAGTTGTTGTTCGGCAGGTAAACACCCTGCGGCGGAATGTCATTCGCTTTGACACGCTTGCCGTTCCTGCGATCAACAGGTGTCTTCTCGGGTACTCTCGGTTCCATGATGTCGAACGGGTTGTGGTCCCTGCCCGACTCGCTCTTTGTCTGCGTCAGGTTCGATTTGTGTTCGATACAGCCCATTAGCTACCGTCCCCGGGTCACGCTGCGCAGGATCGCGCTGGCGATGTCCTGAAATCGCTGCCGAGTTTGATCGAGCAACAGGAATGTGCCTGCTCGAATGGCCGCCCGATTGTGTGCGCAACGCTGACCGCGCCGTCCGCCGGAAACGCGATACCGTCGAGGCCCGCCATGATGGCGTAGGCATCGGTGACGCGCTTGTGCATACCGGGCGGCCGTGCACAGCCCAGCAGCACTTGCTGGTCCGGGAGAACTACACGTGCCTCACCAAAGATTCTGCCGACGTCTGTCGTGCTCGGTGTCACAAACGTTCCGGGTTTGGAGTAGAACGGCATGATGACGACGAGCACAAGCGCTGTTACCGGGTAACGGCTCACGATATCCAGCGCATTGGCCTCGCCGAGAATCCGACCGTAGTGCAATCCGATCACGATGTGTGGCGTCACTTCCATCGAGGTTGAGCATAGCGCCGCCAGCGTCGCTTCAAAATCAGCAACCGGACGGTCCAGCTTGTAAACCTGGCGAATCGTCTCCTGTGCCCCGATCACGTCCATCATGACCGTGTCGACACCAGCCGACTCCATGTCTTTGGCCCGTACTTCATCCAGCAACGCACTGTGCACCGCGACCCGCAGGTCGGGGAAATCCCGTTTGAGTTGTTCAACAACCGGCAGGTAGCGGCCGTACCTGATTTCATTGCGCTTGCTCGAGCCGCCGGATAGCAGAAAGCCGTTCAGTTGCTGCGTATTGATCAGGTGCCGGACCTTCTGGTCGAGCATCTCGGGGTTCGTCGCCGGAATCATCGGCTCGAGAATCTTCTTCTGGCAATGGTCGCAGTTCAGACCGCAGGCGCCTGCCGTAATCGAAAACGCAGGGAAGCTGTTCTTGTTACAGCCGCTGAGCTCGGAGCTCTCATACTCCTTGAATGTCGGCGTGGAAAAACGGATCGGTCGCGGATCCTGTCCTTGTGCAACCATTTCAAACTGACGGACCAGAGACGCATCAAACACTGCGTCTTCAAGGTCTTCGATGTCAGCCAGCGCTTCCAGCCAGGTCAAAATTGCCTCCACAGCATCCGTTTGGAACAGGCTTTGTTCATGGTTGTCTATCCGCTACCACTTTGGCCGCGAGCGATTTTATCGCCTCTCGAACCGGCCCGTTATACGGAGAATCCACCAAGCTGGTTAACCAGGCTGGCTCAACGTCTTCCTCGTCGATTAAGTCACACGACATCTTTCTAAGCATGATCTGTGCTTCCTCTGGCAGTTGCTGCGGCATAGCCTGGCCTGTCAGACGGCCCCACATCCCGGTCCAGTAACGGGCAACAGTCCACGGGTTGTAGCCGCCACCGCCGAGCACCACCGTCGCTACCTTGAAGGCCGTGAGTTTTTCGACCGTGTCCCACAAGGCAACATTGCTCAGCATCATGCCGGACAGCGGGTCACCAGCCAGGCAGTCCGCTCCACAGCAAATGAGCATGGCATCGGGCGAAAACGAATCTGCCAGCGGCAGAATCGCATGCTGCACCAAATAGTCGAGTTCGCTGTCGTTGCAGCCTCGCGGCACCGGCAGGTTACGCGCACCGCCATTGCGCCGGTCCTCCGCGGCACCGCTGTAGGGCCAGCGATCCTGCTCATGAATCGACAGGGTCATCACACGAGGCTCGTCGACAAACGCGTTTTCCACGCCGTCTCCGTGGTGAGCGTCCAGGTCCACATACAGGACGCGCTCGCGCCCCAGTTTCAGGAACGTTCGGATGGCGAATACCGGGTCGTTGAAATAGCAAAAGCCGCTCGCCCTGTCCGGACGACCGTGGTGGGTACCACCCGACGGATGAAAAACGACATGTCCTTCGGATGCGAGTTCTGCCGCCATAATCGAACCACCGACGGTCATGGCGGCGCGTTCGAACAAACCCGGGAACAGGGGATTTTCGAACGTGCCGATGTGGTGGCGGGACCGGATTTCCGGGTCGACCTGCCCCGTGGAATCTGCGTATTGCAGCGCCTCGACATAGGCCAGATCATGAAACTCAGTTAATTGACTCACCGTCACGGGCGAACTCGTACGGAAGTCGTCATCAGGAAGCCAGCCGAGTATCCGAACAAGATCCAGAACGGTGGAATGGCGGACGATTTTCAACGGATGGTTTTTGCCGAAGGCCGCCCGCCGGAAAACGTCGCTGCCTACATACAAGGGGCGCGGCGCGGCCGGACTCGTCGCCGGCTGGCGGTGATCAGAAATCACGGCAGGCGTGCTGGTTACAGTATTTTCCTGTTGTGGGCTTTGCATGCAGACAGGACCGATAGTGGCGATTCCCGGGCAAATACGTCAGCCGAGACTATTCTATCCCCCTAATAAAGACAATTCTGATATTCTAATATGCCCTGCGGAGCCCCATAAGTCTTACACAGAAGAGGTGATATCCAATGTCCAGTGAAGCTCAAGTAGTCCAAGACTCGGTGAGTGCGGCGCCGGTTGCCGTTCCCGAAACGAAAAGCATGTCGATCATTGTTACGAAAGGCAGCCTGGACTGGGCGTATCCGCCGTTTATCCTGGCGACGACTGCCGCAGCGATGGGCTTGCCCGTAACGATGTTCTTCACGTTCTATGGTTTGCCCCTGCTGCTGAAAAAACTCGATTTGCAACTGACAGCAGCCGGTAATCCGGCAATGAAAATGCCGATGATGGGCGCCCACATGGGTCTGCCGAATTTGATGACCGCTATTCCAGGCGTGGACGCCGCCTGCTCGAAGATGATGAAGAATTTGATGAGCAAGAAAGGCGTGGCCTCTATCGAAGATCTGCGCGAGCTCGCGCTTGAAGCCGACGTACGCATGATCGCCTGCCAGATGACGATGGATCTTTTTGAGTACTCGCTCGATGACATGATCGAAGGTCCGGAACTGGGTGGCGCGGCAACCTATATCGAATGTGCGACGCAGTCAGAAATCAATCTTTTCATTTGATCGGAATTTCAGAAGAACACAGCAAATCGGAGCAACAGTAAATGGCTGACCACACACTTGATGCAAAGGGACTCAATTGCCCGCTACCCATACTCAAAGCCAAGAAGGCACTGAAAGAAGTTCCGGCCGGTGGCACGCTTGAAATACTGGCCACAGACCCCGGGGCTGTTGCCGATTTTCAGGCCTTTTGCCGCCAAACGGGTAATGAACTGATGGAGCATTCGGTCGACGACTCGATTTACCGATTCCTGATCAAACACACGGCGGCCTAGTTGGCATCGTTGTGACGCGCCGGGAGCCCTGCCCCGGCGCGTCGGATCGCGTGTCCCTCAACAATCGCACCAGGCAACTGCATTTGCTATGGCTATTCTCCCCGGTCTGATCCTTGCTTTCGTGCTGGCTATTGGCGGCCAGATCCTCTCGGAACTTATTGGCGTAACGTGGATGGGGCTACCAAAAAGCCCCATCAGCGGGATCATGATGGCGATCTTGCTCGGCATTCTTGTTCGCAACACGATCACACTGCCGAGGATTTTTGAGCCTGGTGTGCGTTTTGGGCTGGTGCGCGTCCTTCGGCTTGGCATCGTCCTGCTCGGCATTCGTCTGAGCCTCAGTGAGCTCGGCTCGATCGGGCTGCAGGCCCTCCCGGTGATCGTCGGCACCATTACGGCAGCGATTCTGATCGTCACGACCCTGAGCCGCAAAGTCGGCCTGACCGGCAGATTCGGGACGCTGATCGCTGTTGGCACAAGCATCTGCGGCGCCACGGCTATCGTTGCAACGGCACCGGCAATTGCCGCGAAAGACGATGAGGTCGCGTACGCCGTTGCCTTCGTCACGATCTTCGGCGTCATCGCAATGTTGACCTATCCGTTTGCGGCCCAATGGATGTTCGATGCCGATACATTCAAGAGCGGCCTGTTTCTCGGCACCTCGGTACATGAGACTGCGCAAGTAGCGGGTGCCGGCATGGTCTACCAGCAGTACTACAACGATCCACAGGCTCTCGATATCGCCACCGTTACCAAGCTGGTGCGGAATCTTGGCATGCTCGTCGTCATCCCGGTGATGAGCGTCATTTATCACCGAAAATTCTCGGACGCCGGCGAGCCGCCGAAGTGGTGGACAATGATCCCGTTGTTCGTAGTCGGCTTCGCCTGCATGAGCCTGATCCGGACGGTCGGTGACATGGGCGATCTTGCTTTTGGCCTCATCGAGCCTGAGACCTGGAAATCAATTGTCAGTTACACGAAAGAGACGGCTGAAATCTGCCTTGCCGTTGCGATGGCAGCGGTTGGCCTGGGTACAAGCATTATGGGGCTCGTACGCATCGGATTGAAGCCGCTTGGTGTCGGGCTTTTTTCCGCTTTGCTCGTCGGTGTCGTCAGCGCATCGCTGATTGCCGTGTTGTACTAGGAGTGGTCGATGGCAAACAAGAAACCTGGCATTCATGAGCTGTACACACAAGATCCTGTTGCAGCAGATCATCTCGTATGGGGTAGACAAACTGATCCGCTCACACGACGCGGTTTTCTTACACAAAGTAGCCTGATCGCCATGTCGACGGCGGTTGGCGCGTCTATACCATTTGCGCACCTGATGCCGGGTGGACTCATACCGGCCGCTGTCGCACAATCCAGCCAGCCGTTCGAGATTCCGGGCAAGGAAGGACTGATCATATTGAACGACCGCCCGGTCAACGCCGAAACACCGGCACATCTGCTCGACGATAACGTGACGCCGGCGAAATATCTGTTCGTACGAAACAACGGCAGACCACCGGTAACGAGCACTATCGATCCGGACACCTGGACCCTGGAGATCGGCGGTGAATCGGCAGCTCGTTCAATGTCATTCACGATCGCCGAACTGAAAGAGAAGTTCGAACACTACACCTACCAGTTGCAGCTCGAGTGTGGCGGCAACGGGCGCAGCGAGTTTGTGCCGCCTGCCTCGGGTAACCAATGGTCAGTTGGCGCCGTCGGTTGTCCGTCCTGGACCGGCGTGCGGCTCAAAGATGTACTCGAGGATGTCGGCATCGACGACGATGCCGTTTACGTTGCCTATTACGGTGCCGATACACATGCAAGTGGCGATCCGAACAAGGTACCCATTTCGCGCGGTGTACCGGTCGCCAAGGCGCTGGAAGATGAAACGCTTGTTGCTTGGGCGATGAATGGTGAGGACATTCCGCACATGAACGGCTATCCATTGCGCCTGGTTTGCGCCGGCTGGCCCGGTTCCGTGTGTGGCAAATGGCTCAACAAGATCGTCGTACGCAACCGGGTGCATGACGGTCCCAAGATGACCGGCACGTCGTATCGCGTACCGTGCAGTTCAGTAGCTCCGGGCAGCCAGGTTCCGGAAGACGAGATGTGCATCATCGAGTCGATGCCGGTCAAGTCGCTTATTACGTTTCCGCGCTCAGGCGTCGAGCATGCACTTGGCGAGAAATTTGCAGTGCGTGGCCATGCCTGGGCTGGCGACCTCGAGGTAAAGAAAGTTCGGGTGTCCATCGACTTTGGTGCGACCTGGCACAAAACGAAGCTGACCGCACCGGCCAATCGCCTGGCCTGGCAGCACTGGAGTACAGACGTCGAGTTTCCAGAGGCCGGTTACTATGAAGTCTGGGCACGTGCGACCGACAGCACCGGCAAGGCTCAGCCGATGGTGCTGCCGGGCTGGAACCCGAAGGGGTATCTGAATAACGCATGTCATCGCATTGCAGTACAAGTCGGCTGATGTCGGGCAGCCTGAAGCTCTTGCTGGTGCTCGGTGCCGCATTTGTTGTGGCAATGGACGCCGTTGCACAGGAGGTTGAGCTCGACGCATTCACGGGCCTCAGGATGAGCGGCGACTGGCAGCTCGTGCGAAATAACTGCATCGCCTGTCACTCACCGAAACTGATCACCCAGCAACGCGGCAGCGAAGCGCAATGGTTGAACATGATTCGCTGGATGCAAAAAAAACAGAATCTGTGGCAATTCGATCCGGACACCGAATCGAAGATCATTGCCTACCTTGCGCAAAACTATCCGCCGCAAGCGGACCGGCGTCGCGCCACAATACCGCCGGATCTGATGCCGCCAAATCCGTATGCGCCGCCGACCGGGCAGCCCGACTGATACAAGCAAGAATCTGGAGAACGCCATCATGCTAGTGAATCCCTCTGACCTGGTTGCCAAAGCAAAAGCGACAATTACGGAGTGCTCAGTGACTGAGGCTCACGAGCACCTCGGTTCGAACGCACTATGGATCGATATCAGAGAGCCGGCGGAGTTTCAGAGGGGCCATATTCCCGGTGCGTTATATCTCCCTCGCGGCCTGCTCGAATTCAACCTTCACAAACTTGTCGATACTGCGCGTAGCGACCCGAACACTCCTCACGAGGAGCAGACCATCATTCTTTACTGCGGTACCGGTGGTCGCTCAGCATTGGCCGCGAAAACAGCCGAAGACCTTGGTTACAAGAACGTGATATCGATGGATGGCGGTATTGTTGCCTGGGCACAGGCGCAGCTCCCAATAGAGGGTACCGGTTAGTTCGCAACCGCAACCGCGCGACCGACAGACATCAGTTGGCGCCAGACCTTCTGACCGTAAACTGCTCCAGCCAGAACAGCAGAAGCCCGACCCCAAACAGACCTGCAACAAATTTCCACGACTCCGCCGACGAGTGTGAGGCCATCCATACGCACAGGCCGAGCGCGATGATCGGTAGCGTGTAGCCGCCCTTCAGCCGATAGGCACGCTCCAACGCGTCACGATCTGCCTGTTGCTTTATCACGGGAAGGGCTGCAATACACACAGCGAAGGTGATGAGCCGGGTCAGCGACGAGGCAATCGCCAGGCGGACGAACGATCCCGATAACGCGAGAATCGCGGCCAGCCCACCGAGAAAGATGATCGAATTCGCCGGTGATGAGTATTTGTCGTGGATGCGGCCGAACCATTGTGGCAACAGCCGGTTTTCAGCAAGCGAAAGTGTCAGACGTGGCGCCGCCAGCATCGTACTGGATAGATTTCCGCCGATCGAAAATACGGCTGCCAGCGTTATCGCGACCGCACCGACCGGTCCTGCCAGCTTGCGCCCCACATCGACCAATGTCCCGCCACTGGTGTCCCCTGGCAAGACGGCGACATAAACGAGTGAGATAAGAAAGTAGAAAACGCCCGTGGCGATTACGGTGCGAACCAACGCGTGCGGAATCGTCGACCTCGGTTTTTCCGTTTCGCCTGCCGTGATCAGTATCGATTCGAAGCCGATGAAGGCATAGATAAGTAATAATGTCGTGCCGCCAAGATCTTCGATCGTCGGTAAACTGTCGGGAAACAACACTGCCGGACTCGCGTACTGCAAGCCAAGTACGATCAAGATCAAGAGCGGAATGAGCTTGAAAAACGTGAAGAATGCCAGCGTGCGCACGCCGCCCTTGACGCCGACGACGTTGGCGAGCGTCAATGCTCCGCAAACCACGACGATGACGACGGCATGTCCGCTATCGGTATCGAACCAGGGCCACAGTGCACCCAGATACTTGGCCATCACGTGCGAGTTCGCGGCTATTGCCGACGCGCGGCTCACGTAATACAACCAGCCGATGCTAAATCCTGTCAGTGGGCCGAACGCGCGGGTCGCATACAGTGCCGGCCCGCCAGATTCACTGAAGTAGCTCGATAACTCAGCCAGCGTCAATACGACGATAATGATGAGGATGCCTGCGCCGAGGAACAGCCAGGGACTTAAAACGCCCGCCCGCTCCGCCAGCACAGCCGGCAATGCGAAGATCCCGGCACCGATCATTCCGTTGAGTACGAGGAGCGCGCCACCAATGACGCCGATGCCGCGGATCAGCTGGCCTTTCTGGGCTGCCATCGCTTGCTTCACCAGCATGATCTGTCGTGCGACAGATCATACCCCGTGAATCGCGGTTAGCGTGCGGTTGCTGCCAAATTAAGGAGCGCCGGGACGTCGCTCGGTTTGTAAAGGTGTATTTGCGAGAACGCGATCGGTTGACTCGGCTTCGCAGTTACGACCAACGTGGACTTGCCCAAGAGGAATTCCTTGTACGGGTCCAGCATGTAATCGTCGAACTCGATGCCGTTCGATTCACCGGCATACTTGAAGGTATCGATTTGTGCTTTGAGTGTTTCTTCTGCCGACAGGCCGCGCTGCCTGCAGTATTTCGTGACGCGCTGGTTCAGTGACCTGTCCGTGAATTCCATTCGCATATCGCGCAGTCTTGGCCTGTACATCGGGCCTTTTGCCATTTCAGTCATCAGATTGCCGGCGAGCGCGACGCTGGCAGCCATGTCCCACTTGTCCTCCATGCTGATCGTCATGTCGAACGAGTAGCGCGACTCATCGTCGTGCACGGTCATTGACATGGACATCACCTGGTCCTCGTAGCCAAGCGCAGTGAGCGTCTTCGGCGAGAAACCGTACCTGCCGGTGCACTCAACCGCCGCGTCAGAGGTGTCTGCGACGCCGCGCGCTTCAAGAGAGAAGTCGTAGAGTTCCTGGTAGTAGTCTGCGTTGGCCGGAATACGCAGTCCTTCGATAAGGAAGCCGATGTGATCGGGCATGCCGCCACTTCGCATCGAGGCCAGGTCACTGAGCTCGAGCAGCGAAAAAAAGCTCGGCGTGTCGATACCGATACGATCGATATAAAGGTCATCGCGAAACCCGTCGACACGAACCCGCACACCGTCGACGGTCAGCTCGCCTGACAGGGTTGATCCGACACCGTCGTATTCCACGTCAGCATAGGGCGACATCATTAGAACGGCCATATCCATGGCGTCGCTGACTTCCTTGTGCAGGTACAGCTTGGCACCGCCATAGCCAATGCCGCCCACCAGGATTGCCCAAATAAGAAAATTCTTCATGATCCGATCCACCGATCCGGCACGTTATTGAATAACCGGGCAATTTTCGGGTTTCGGCGTCTGTGACGATACATAACCCGTCACAGATTCGGACATTACTTCTGAATCTCGAACGTGAGTCTCGTTTTGTCCTGATCGATGAAACCTGCTGCTAGACTACGTTTGCCCAGACCTGATCAGGATCAAAATGCAGACGGACGATACCTTACTGGCCGAAATCCGAGAAAGCGTCTCGCGTGCTTTGCGCGAAGATGTCGGTGACGGTGACCTGACGGCGCAACTCATCCCGGCCTCGGCATCGATCGATGCGACGATCATCACACGAGAATCAATGACGATGGCCGGCCGGCCCTGGGTGGATGAGGTCTGCCGGCAGGTCGACCCGAGTATTCGTATAGACTGGCGACACGACGATGGCAATGTAGTTGCCGCGGGCGAAGTTATATGTGCGTTGTACGGACCTGCCGCGTCGACACTCACTGCGGAGCGCACAGCGCTGAATTTTCTACAAATGCTGTCGGCGACTGCGACTGTTACGGCGGAGTATGTTCAGGCCGTGGCGGGAACCGATTGCCGTATCCTCGACACGCGAAAAACGATCCCGGGTCTCCGGCAGGCGCAGAAGTACGCCGTACTTTGCGGAGGCGGCGTCAATCACCGCTTTGGATTATTTGATGCGATCCTGATCAAGGAAAATCACATCATGAGTGCCGGCGGAATCGCGGCTGCCGTTGCAGCTGCCAGGCAACTTCACCCTGACATGCCGGTTGAAGTCGAGGTCGAATCGATCCAAGAGTTACGTGAGGCTTTGAGCGCCAAGGCCGAAAGACTCATGCTGGACAACTTTGCACCGGACTTGCTTGTGCAGGCCGTCGCAATCAATCGTGCAGAAGGCGAACCACCGGCCGAGCTCGAAGCCTCCGGCGGATTGACGCTCGACGAGATTGCCACTGTAGCGGCAACCGGAGTCGACTACATCTCGGTCGGTGCATTGACCAAAAATATCAGGGCCGTAGATCTTTCAATGCGCTTCGAGTAGCGTGTCAACGGTCAGCGACTGTTGATGGCGCCACTCCGGCCTCGGCAGCGGATAGTCATCCCGATAATGGGCGCCACGGCTTTCTTCCCGGCGCAATGCCGCAAAAGTCACGAGGCGGGCAACAAGAACCAGATTGCGTGCCTCAGCCCACCGCTTTATCGTATCGGGCGCGGGTGGAGACTCGGCATCGACGCCACGAATCAGCTCACCAATCTGCCGGCCGATTACCGACAGGCGGTCATAGGCCGAATCAAGGTCGCTGCCGTTGCGCAGGATGCCGACGTATCGCGACATGATTTTCCTCGTCGCATCGACCATGTCATTGAGTCGCTCTGTCGTTGCGACAATGGGCCCTGCTGGAATCGCAGCGACGTAATCGTCGTGGCCTGCGTCCTCATTGTCCAATTCTCGCGCCACGCGACGGGCATACACCAGCGCCTCCAATAACGAATTGCTAGCGAGGCGATTCGCGCCATGGATGCCGGTGGTCGCAGCCTCGCCGCAGGCCCAAAGACCATCGACAGACGTTCGCCCGACGTCGTCCACCTCGATGCCACCCATGTGATAGTGCGCCGCTGGCGTTATTGGCAGCGGTTCCATGTATGGATCAAATCCTGCGGATCTTGCCGTCTCTATCGCTTGAGGAAACGAATCGCGGTGCTTGCCGGACAGCACGGGCCGCAGGTCCAGGAACACGCTTTCGCCCGCGCGAGTCTTCCTCTGAATTGCGCGGGCGACGACATCCCGCGGTGCCAAATCGGCGGATGGGTGTTCGGATAGCATGAATCGATTGCCCGACTCGTCAAGCAGCACAGCCCCAGCGCCGCGCAGCGCCTCTGTGAGCAACGGCAAGCGCGCACCATTGGACGATTCCAGAGCTAACGCCGTGGGATGGAACTGCACGAACTCGAGGTTGGTCAATTTCGCTCCTGCGCGAGCGGCCATCGCAAGGCCATCGCCGGTTGCCTCAACCGGATTGGTGGTATGCCACCAGGCCATGCCGATCCCACCGGTCGCGAGGACAACCTGGCGTGCGCTGTGAAACACCCAGCCATCATTACGGCTAAAAGCGACAAGACCTTGAATATGTCCCTTGCGAACGACCAGATCGTACGCAAAGGTATCTTCGAGCACGGTAATCGCCGACGCCTCACCTACGCGATCGGTCAATGATCGCATCAAAACCTGGCCGGTCGTATCACCGCCTGCATGGGCAACACGCGGATATTGATGCGCAGCCTCCCTTGCCAGGGCCAGGGCGCCGTGCAAATCCCGATCGAACGGAATGCCTTCTTTTTCCAGCCACTCCAGGCTGGCGGCACCCTCGTCGGTCAGTTCCCGGGTGCGCTGTGGATCACTGAGCCCGGCACCGGCCGAGAGCGTATCCGCCGCATGTGCTCGCGGAGAATCTTGCGGACCCACCGCCGCAGCGATACCGCCCTGTGCCCACAAACTCGAGCCGCCCAGCAATTGTGGTGTTTTGGTAATTAGAGTTACCGACCTTGGCGCAAGCGACAGCGCACACACGAGCCCACCCATACCGGAACCGACGACGATAACGTCGTCACGTTGCACAGACATTGTCCTGGCAGCGGCACGGGACATCTTTAACCACCAATAGCCAACATGCGCTCGACCGCCTTGCGCGCTTTCTCCGCGATGCCGGGATCAATTTCGATGCGGGGTTCGAGCGACTCAAGGGCTTCGTATATATTCGCCAGCGTGATGCGCTTCATGTGCGGACACAGATTACACGGCCGGATGAATTCGACATCCCGCACATCGGCAGCGACGTTGTCACTCATTGAGCATTCAGTAACCATCAAAACGCGCCGCGGCCTTTCACGATGTACGTAGGCCTGCATCTGTGCAGTCGATCCGACGAAGTCAGCAACACCGAGTACGTCGGGCGGGCATTCCGGATGCGCAATGATTGTCAGGTCATCGAAGTCAGCGCGATACTGCTCGAGCTCTGGTGCAGTGAAGCGTTCGTGCACTTCGCAGTGCCCTTGCCACGGAATGATCCTGACATCGGTCTGCTGCGCGACATAGTTCGCCAGGTATTCGTCCGGCAGGAAGATCACTTCGTCTCGTCCGAGTGACTCGACAACCTCGACGGCGTTTCCTGATGTGCAACAGACATCTGATTCAGCTTTAACCGCAGCGGATGTGTTCACATAGGTCACAACCGGCGTGTCCGGATACCTACGACGTAATTCGCGTATATCGGCAGCCGTGATCGACTCCGCCAGCGAGCATCCTGCGCGCTGATCGGGAATCAGGACCACCTTGCCGGGATTCAGGAGCTTGGCCGTCTCGGCCATGAAATGGACACCGGCAAGGACAATGACCTCAGCATCGGTTGCCGCGGCCTGTCTGGCCAGCGCGAGCGAATCGCCGGTGATATCCGCGACGCAGTGGAAGATCTCCGGAGTCTGGTAATTGTGGGCGAGAATGACCGCATTGCGGTCCGCCTTCAAATCATTGATAGCCGCTACGTAGCGCGCATGAATTGGCCATTCGACGTCGGGGATCACCGTTTTCACGCGCTCGTACAGTGGCGCCACCCTGGCAAGATCCTGAGTAAGTGCTTGATTTAAATTCATAAATCACCTGATCTTGCGGGCGACGAGCGAAATACTTACCCGCGAAACTATTATGCTCTATTTGAGTATATTCCAATATACTCGCAGAGAGCATAAAGTGTGTCAATGGCTAATAACCGCAACAACATGGTGATCAACCTGACCGCCGTAATCGTTGCGGTCACGAACGACACGCCCAGAGTCCTGCTCGTCAATCAGTCGGGTGTCCGCGGTCTGCCCAGCGGCCCGTTCGACCCGGTCCACCACGCGAGCCTCGAGAGTGGCCTCCGGGGCTGGGTCGAGGCGCAGACCGGACTCGACCTCTACTATGTCGAGCAGTTGTACACATTTGGCAATCGCAATCGTGATCCGCGTGAAATCGAAGGCGGGCCGAGAGTCGTGTCGGTCGCCTATATTGCGTTGACCCACGAAGATGCCGTCGGCGCCGCCGACGCGGAATGGCGTGACTGGTACAGTTTTCTACCGTGGGAGGACTGGCGGTTCGGGTGCCCCGCCGCCCTCTCCGAGCATATCGAACCCGCATTGCAGAGCTGGGTAAAACAGCCAGCAGACCAACGCAGCAAGAAGCAGCGAGAAGAGCGGGTCAACGTTACGTTTGGTCAGGCCGATGCGAGTGACCTCGATCTGGTGCTGGCTCTTGAACGCTACGAACTGCTCTACGAAGCAGGCATCGTAACGGAGGCACAACGCGACGCAAACGCCGCCGGCATCAACACGATCGCAGCGGTCGATGCAACGACCGAAGATTCTGGCGGCGCGACCGGCACACCACTCGCGTCCGATCACCGGCGCATATTAGCAACCGCGCTGGGAAGGCTGCGTGGCAAGCTTGCGTACCGTCCCGTCGTATTTGAATTGATGCCGGGTGAATTCACGTTGCTGCAATTGCAACGCGTTGTCGAGGCGCTTGGCGGCGTGAAGTTGCACAAACAAAATTTCCGTCGACTCGTAACCAATGCCGACCTCGTCGAGCCTGTCGGACGAACCAGCGCTGTCGGCCGGGGTCGCCCCGCCGAATTGTTCCGTTTTCGACGTGAAGTCCTCAGCGAAAAGCTCACGGTTGGCGTGTCGCGGCCGACCATGCGAAGCATGGCGTAATGCTGCTAGCGGGACGCGCTTTTGGTCGCAGGAATATTCAGAAACTCGAGCGCATTGCCGCCTAAGAGGCGTGCTTTCGCCGCGTCGTCAAAGCCTCCGGCATTACGAATCAGCTCGCCAACGAACTCCTCGCCAAGCGGAAACGGATAATCCGATCCGAGCATGACACGGTCTTCGCCCATTACATCCGCAAGGAAGCGGAGCGCCGCCGCATCAAACACGGCCGAGTCCACATAGAAACGCCGCAGATAACTTGACGGTACGTGTTTCGATTTGCCGCGAACAATGTCGCGGCGGCGCCAGGCGTTGTCGAGCCTGCCAAGAAGAAACGCGAAACTGCCTCCACCGTGCGCGAAACAGAGCCGCAGGTGTTCGGGTAATTGATCAAAGGCGCCGCCGAGGATCATTGACACAATACTCAGTTGTGTTTCGGCCGGCATGCTCACGGTCCATGCCATCATGTAATTCGATGTGCGCTCCTTGGCCATCATGTCCCAGGGATGGACGAGTACTGCGGCGCCCTCCTCTGCACAGTGATGTAGAAACGTGATAACACCTTCGTCGTCGAAATTACGTTCATTGACGTGACTGCCGATCTGTACGCCGATATGCCCATCCTGCATCGCCCGGCTCAGGACCTTGCAGGCTGCGTCCGTGTTCTGCAAGGGAACCTGGCACAGCGACAGTAGCCGGCCTTTGCCCTGCTCGCAGATCTCCAGTGAGAGGTCGTTAAATAATTGTGCGCAATCGGCAGCGTCGGCTGCAGGCCGGTTATAGGCGAACAGAATGGGTGTGGCACTGATCACCTGCAGGTCGATGCCATCGCGGTCCATCTCCTCAACACGTCGGCTGCCGTCCCAACAGGCGTCGTACACGGGCCGGAAATCCTTGTCCCCGACCATCAGCATCGCCTTGCCAGCCCCAGTGTGTCGCATCCAGGGCCAGTCCGGTGTGCCAAAACGCTCAGCGAGATCCGGCCACTTCTCTGGCAGGAAATGCGTGTGCATGTCGATGACGGGCACGTCGCTCATAGCTCCACCCAACCCTCAGGCGCCTGGCCTTTGCCCGGGTGGACCGCAGCGCAGTTCGGGCAGGTACGCGCATCCATGTCGTCATGATACGCATCGAAAATCCCGGGCAAAGCGTCGACGATTCCTTCCGGACCCGACAGCGCGACCTCGACCCTGTGCACACGAGACTTGCATTCAAAACAGTACCATTCGAAGCCTTCTTTCATACCCATCATTCGCGGCGACTCCACGACGATCCCGATCGAGCCTTGCTGCGGTCGCTGTGGTGCGTGAATCGTGTGCGACGGCAGCATAAACACCTCGCCTTCACGAACTGGTATGTCATAGATCTCGCCACCGTCGGCGATCTTCAACAACATGTCGCCTTTTATCTGATAGAACCATTCTTCTACAGGATCGTCGTGAAAATCCATACGCGTATTAGGACCGCCGACGACCATGACGATCATCCCCGAATCTTGGTGCAAGAGCCGATTTGCGACCGGTGGTTTGAGCAGATGGCGGTGTTCGTCTACCCAATTTTGAAAGTTGAATGCACTCAACCCAGGGTGATGTTCGAACGTCATGACGATGAGTCCTCATTGTCTTCTTTGTAAGCCACGACCTTTATTTCAATCAGCAGATGCGGGTGCGGCAGTTGGCGGACTGCGACGGTCGTGCGTGTAGGCCCGTCGTAATCGAAATAGTCAGCGTAAACCTCGTTATAACCGTCGAAGTCGTCCATGTTCACTAAAAACGACGAGACGTCGACAATGTCCTCGAGACCGGCACCAACACTATTCAGGATATCGCGAATGTTCTTAATGACGGCTCGCGTCTGGGCACGGATATCGAGTTTCGTCGTGCCGGACTCGTCGACCTCAACGCCGTCGAAGCTGTTATCGGGTCGGCGCGAGCTCGTACCGGAAACGAAGATGAAATTACCGGCTCGCTTGAGGTGCGGAAACTTGCCGCGCGGCGTCGCCTTACCCGCGACGACTTTCCCGGATTGTAATGTCATTGGCTGATTCCTCTTCGCATTAAGCGCCTACCCTGAGCTCGGCGATGCCGAGATTCTCGACGACCGTGCGCGGATGCACGCCTGGTCGCAATGCCTCATCTGCTGTTGCGGCTCCGGCCAGCAATATCCAGCCCGGCTCGAGCCCGAAGCCTGCTGCATTGGCGAGACGCGCCGCGTTGACCACAGATTGAAGCGGATCGCCAAGGATCCCATCTGATGATCCCTGCTGTACTGTCTCACCGTCGAACTCGAGTCGCATATCCAGATTGCCAAGTTCCAATCCAGCGGGCTCTTGCCAGGCGCCGATTACATAGCCCGATGACGAGCAGTTGTCAGCCACGATGTCGGCAAGATTGAACTTGGGTGCGGTGTAGCGTGAATCAATCAGCTCCATCGCTGGAGCTACGGATTCCACGGCAGCCAGAGCATCGTCAAGCGTGACCTCGCCCCTTAGCGGCGTTTTGATCAGGAATGCAATTTCAGGTTCGACGCGCGGGCGCACGTAACAGTCAAGGTCTATCGTTGCACCCTGCTCGATCGCCATCTGATCGGTGAGGCGGCCCCAGATCATGTCCTTAACTCCCATCTGGGCCATCTTGGCCTTACTTGTGAAACCCAGTTTCATGCCGACGATTCGCTCGCCCCGTGCGATACGTCTTGCTATGGACAAGCGTTGAATCTCGTAAGCATCGTCGATCGAAATTGTCTCAGTCGTGCTGAGCTGCGGTATCGCCGTCGCCGATCGCACCGCATCGTCGAGCCCTTGCGCCAATTTGGAGAATGCCGTCATTCGTGATTATTTTATAATTTGATGCAAATGTTCGTGGGTTCAGAATAGAAATTCAGCGAGTGCACGCCACCTTCGCGGCCAATGCCTGATAATTTCACGCCGCCAAATGGCGTGCGCAGATCACGCAAATACCACGTGTTTACCCAAACGATGCCGGCCTCAATCTGGCGCGCAACGCGATGTGCCCGCGACAGGTTCGTCGTCCAGATGGCAGCGGCGAGACCATAGGCACTGTCATTGGCCATCGCGACTGCCTGTTCTTCGGTCACGAACGGTGCGATGTGACAAACCGGTCCGAAAATCTCTTCGCGGACACAACGTGCCGATTCGGGTAATCCTGTGAGTATTGTCGGCTCGACCCAGGCGCCTTGATCCCGCTCGTCGCCAAAGCCCGGTATTCCGCCACCAGTAACAATGTTGGCGCCCTCTTCGCGCGCCAACTCGTAATAAGACAGCACTTTGTCACGATGCGCCTTCGACACGAGCGGGCCAATCTCGGTTTGCTCGTCTTCAGGATGCCCCATGCGCAGCGCTTCCGCACGAACTTTGAGTCGTGACACGAACTCGTCGAAAATCGAATCATGGACGTAAACCCGTTCGGAGCAGAGACAGACCTGTCCGCAATTCGAGAATACCGACCGCACCGTACCGTCGATGGCCTGATCCAGGTCTGCATCGTCGAAAACGATCGCAGCATTCTTGCCGCCAAGCTCGAAGGACAGTGCTTTCACGTTATCTGCAGCCGCTCGCATGATCGCGCTACCGGTCGCGGATTCTCCGGTAAACGTGATCGCGTCAACGCCTGTGTGCGTCGTGAGAAATTCACCGGCCGACCCCGGGCCGAATCCGTTGACCAGGTTGAAGACACCTGCCGGCACGCCGGCCTCGTGCATGACCTCCGCAAGCAACGCGGCGCTTGCCGGCGTCTCTTCGGATGGCTTCGCGATTACGGTATTGCCCGCAGCCAATGCGGGCGCCAGTTTCCACGTCAGGAGCAGGAACGGCAGATTCCACGGCGAGATGACGCCGACCACGCCCAACGGTTTCTGCACGGAGTAATTCAACGCGCCTGCACCATCGGGTGTGCCCATCTCGAAACACTCCGTCCCCGACGTGCTCACGAGATTGGCGAAAAACCGAAAATTGGCGGTGCCGCGCGGAATGTCCAGCGTGCGTGCTTGCGTCAGCGGCTTGCCGGTATCCGCGATCTCGGCAGCTACGAAGTCATCGAAGCGTGCCTCGATGCCGTCCGCGACCTTGTTGAGCAAGACACCGCGTTCGGCCGCCGACATGGAACCCCAAGGCCCATGCAGCGCTTCCCGCGCCGCTCCGACCGCCCGGTCCACGGTCGCCTGGTCGGCCTCATGAACCGTGCCGGCCAGTGAGCCATCGACCGGATTGATATCGTCGAAACTGGACTTCGACGTCACAAACTGACCAGCAACGTAGTTTTTGATTTCGTGCGGCATGACGCATCCTATTGTAAGGTAAAGCCCGCGAAATGGCGGTGTCGGCACTGGTGGTCTACCAAATATGGCAGCAAAAGCAAGAACCGACCTGGAAGTGCTCGATCAAGCGGACCCGCTGGCCGGGTTTCGAAACGAGTTCTTCCTGCCCGAGGGCGTCATCTACCTGAACGGTAACTCATTGGGCGCGATGCCGCTCGCTGCTGCCGAGCGCGCCAAACGGGTTGTCGAACATGAATGGGCTGAGGGCCTTATCGGCAGCATGAATACGGCTGGCTGGTACACCCTGCCCTCGACGCTGGGCCGCAAAATTGCGCCAATCGTCGGCGCCAAGGCGAACGAAGTCGTACTAACCGACGCCACCGGCATCAATCTGTACAAGGTCGTCGCGGCGGCGCTCAAGATGCAGCCAGACCGGCGGGTGATCGTCATGGAGGGCAGCAACTTCCCGACCAACAATTACACGGTCCAGGGCTTGCTCGAACAACTCGACAAGGGCTATACCATTCGATTTGCTGAAGCCGACAACATGCTGGACGCGATCGACGAAGACGTCGCCGCCATCTGTATCACGCATGTGCATTACAAGACCGGGCATATTCTCGACATGGCCGCAATCACCGCGAAAGCACATGCCGTCGGTGCTGCCGCGGTTTGGGACTTGTGCCACAGCGCCGGGGCAATGCCGGTGGACCTCAACGGCTGTAATGTCGACTTTGCTGTCGCCTGTACCTATAAGTACATCAATGGCGGGCCCGGTGCCCCGGCACTACTGTTTGCTGCCGAGCGACATCATGGCAAGTACACACAACCGCTGACCGGCTGGTACAGCCATGCCGCACCCTTTGATTTCGAGAGAGACTACCGGCCCGTTGCTGACGTTCGGCAAATGCTGACCGGTACGCAGCCAACGGCCAGCCTGTCGACGGCCGAAATCGGCATCGATATCATGCTGCGCGCCGACATGCAGCAGATTCGTGAGAAGTCAATGCGCATGACGGATTTGTTTATCGAGCTTGTCGAACAGCGATGTGGCGAGTTCGGCTTTGAACTGGTCAGTCCGCGAGACGCGAACCTGCGCGGCAGCCAGGTGTCATTCAGCAATGATGATGGCTATCCGATCGTTCGTGCGCTGCACGATCGCGGCGTCATCTGCGACTTCCGTGCGCCGGCTAATGTACGCTTCGGTTTCGCTCCACTTTATATACGCTACGCCGATGTCTGGGACGCGGTCGATCGGCTGTACGACATTCTTGCAAACGGCACCTGGAAAGAAGCGCAATACCAGGTGCGGGCAGCAGTCACCTAGGGGGAAAGAGAAATGACGACATCGGGCGGAATGCAGTGGTCATCGCGACTGACCTTTATTATGGCTTCTGTCGGCTGCGCGGTCGGTCTCGGCAACATCTGGATGTTCCCGTACATCGTCGGCAGCAACGGCGGTGGCGCCTTCGTACTTGTGTACCTGATCGCCGTCGCCTCACTGGCCCTGCCCATGCTCATGGCCGAACTCATGGTCGGCAGACGCGGCGCGGCCGGGCCTCCTGCTGCAATCTCCGCCGTGGCCCGGGAATCCGGACACTCAGGGAATTGGCGCTGGATGGGCATATTGTTGGGCGGAGTCGGCGCTATCATGGCGCTGGCGTTCTACGGCGTGGTCGGCGGCTGGACGCTGGCTTACGCGTACAAGATGGCCGCGGGTCAGCTGCAGAATGTGGACGCGGCGACTGCAACGCTTATCTTCGATCAACTTAACGGCGAGGCCGGATCACTCTTGCCCTGGGTCACGGCCTTTTTTGCCACGACCGTGGTTATTTCGGCCCGCGGGTTACAGGCAGGCATTGAGAAGGCCGTAAAAATCATGATGCCCGCACTGTTCGTCATGTTGGTTGCGATGATGATTTATGCCGCAGTTGTCGGCGATTTTGCTCGCGCGGTGAGTTTCCTGTTTCAGCCGGATTTCAGCAAATTGACCAGCAAAACGGTACTCGCCGCGTTCGGCCAGGCGTTCTTCTCGGTTAGCGTCGGCATCACCAACATGATGGCTTATGGCGCTTACATGGACAAGAAAACGAAACTGCCGGGCTCGGCAGCAATTGTCGCCGGTGCCGATACGGCGGTTGCCCTGCTGGCAGGACTGGCGATCTTTCCGATCATATTCATATACGGGCTGGAGCCAAGCGGCGGCCCCGGCCTTGTTTACATGGCGCTGCCGTTTGCGTTCGGCCAAATACCGGGCGGGCTGGTTTTCGGCACCGTGTTCTTCGTGTTGCTGTTTTTTGCTGCGCTGACGTCGTCTATCGGCATGCTTGAGCCGCCGGTTTCCTGGCTGCGTGACGCAACAAACCTGTCGCGACGATCCGCCGCACTGCTCGCGGGATCGGTCGCCTTTGTACTTTGTACGCTTGCCGCCTTGTCGTTTAACGAGTTGGCGGGGATCTATCCGCTCGGAACGTTTGCCCTGTTCGAGAATAAAGGCTTTTTCGATCTGTTCATTTACGCTGTCACGCAATTCCTGATGCCGATCGGCGGCGTAGTCATTGCGGTCTTCGTTGGTTGGTTCGTGAAAAAGCAGTTCAGCCGCGACGAATTGTTCAATGGAGAAGATACGTTGCAGTACAAGATGTGGCTGATCATTGTGCGTTTCGTCGCGCCGGTCTTGCTGGCACTCGTGCTCGTCGACGTGGCTACGGGCTGATCGTCTGCCAGATCATCCGAACGGAGATCAATAATAGGAAAAGGCCGAACAACAGGCTAAGGTGGCGTCGACTCAGCGCATGAGCAAGTCGCGCGCCAAGCGGGGCCGCCAGAACCGTGGTGGGCGCGATTAACGCGAAGCCGATCATATTGACGAAACCGAGACTCCCCGCAGGCAACAGCTCGTTGCCCCAGCCTGCATAAATAAACCCAAGTGCTCCGGGAATACTGATGACCAGCCCAAACAGCGCCGATGTACCGACTGCTTTGTGAATCGGCTCACTCATCAGCGTCAGGACCGGAACCGTCATCGAACCGCCACCAATCCCCATCATCGTAGAAATCGTTCCAATCGTCGTCGGAATCACCGCCGTTGCCATACCCCGCGGAACCTCCGATGTCAGTGTCCGCTGATCCAGCGGTAATGCCATCTTGATCGCAACGAGCAAGGCAACGACGCCGAATACGCCGGTCAACACGGGCCCACTAACGCGGCTCGCAATAAGAATACCGACGGCAGCGCCGATAACGATGAACGGCGACCAGCGCTTCGCGAGATCGATGTCGACGGCACCAAGCTTGTGATGCGCTCGCGCCGACGATATGGACGTCGGAATGATCACTGCCAGTGACGTGGCTACGGCCACGTGCATACGAATATCCGCCGGTACCCCAAGCAACTCGAGTACCCACTCCAGGACGGGAACAATCACGATTCCGCCGCCCACTCCGAGCAATCCGGCAATTACGCCACCCGCAACACCAGTGCCCAACATAGCAATTGCCAGTATCGCGAGCTCAGACATGTCGTCCATCACAATCCGTCCAACAAGGTTGAGGAATTGTACTATTATCGAGAAATGGCGAAGAAACTAAAGAACGAGAAAGCCCTGTTGCGAGAGGCCTTGCAGATGATAATGGACGATGCGACGAAACGCGGCATCGTGGAATTCGAGTCGACCGACTCGCATGACCTGAAGATCGAATATGCTTACCGCTTGCTGGTCCATGACAAGAAAATCAGTCCGCTACCGAGAGGTCAGGCGACATTGCCCAAGATACGGCATCGCCTCGCCATGTGGGTCACGCACGAACTGCCCGCCGACCACGAACTCCTCATTTAGTTGGCTCTTTGACAGGTTTTCAGGTGATTAGCCCATGACCATTAACGACGATCTTTACGACGCCATCGTTTTCGGCGACCGGAAGCGCGTGGTCGAACTCGTGCAGCAAGCCGTGGATACCGGCGAAGACGTTAGCGAACTCCTCAATGAAACGATGATCCCGGCCCTGCGGGAGGTAGGGGACCAGTTTTCGAGAGGTGAAGTGTTTGTTCCGGAGATGCTGGTTTCAGCCAAGGCGATGCAGGCAGGCGTCGACATCATCGAGCCTCTGCTGGTGGAATCTGGCCACGAACCCATCGCGAAGATCTGCATCGGCTCTGTCAAAGGCGATCTGCACGACATTGGTAAGAATCTGGTTGTCATGATGTTGAAGGGATCCGGCTTCGATGTCGATGACCTCGGTGTTGATTGCCGCATTGAAACGTTTGCGGCCGCCGTCGAAAAAGGTGCCAAGGTTTTGTGTCTTAGCGCTTTGCTTAGCACTACCAGAGACGAAATGCGGCCGGTGATAGATCACTTCAAAGATCGTGATGATATCAAGATCGTCGTCGGTGGCGCCGTGATTACGCAGGAGTTCGCCGATGCAATCGGGGCCGACGGTTTCGGATTTGATGCGTCAGACGCGGTGCGAGCGGTACGCGAAAGCCTCGGCCTTGACGCAGTTCCTGTCTGAGTCCAATGGCGGTGAAAATTAACTAACCAGGGAATGTCCATATGTCGCAAGATAATGACCAGAACGAAAATGTCATTCTCTCTGAACTTGCCGATGACGAACTGACCGAGCAGATGTTCGACGATCTGTATGACGGCCTGGCCGACGAGATCGCCGAAGGCACGCAGATTCTTCTCGATCGCGGCTGGGACGCAAAGAAAGTGCTCGACGAAGCCCTGGTCGGTGGCATGAATATCGTAGGTGAGGACTTCCGCGACGGCATACTTTTCGTGCCCGAGGTGCTGCTGGCCGCCAACGCCATGAAGGCTGGCATGGCCATACTGAAGCCGATACTTTCAGAGACAGGAGCCGAACCAGTTGGCAAGCTTGTCATAGGCACCGTGAAGGGTGATATTCACGATATTGGCAAAAATCTCGTTGGCATGATGATGGAAGGCGCGGGATTCGAGGTTGTCGATCTTGGCATTAACACTGATGCCGACACCTACATCGAGGCACTGAAAAAGCATCGACCGAATATTTTGGGCATGTCCGCGCTACTGACGACGACCATGCCGTACATGAAGGTCGTCATCGATACTCTGAAGGAACAGGGAATGCGAGATGATTACATCGTCATGGTCGGTGGTGCACCATTGAATGAGGAATTCGGCAGGGCGGTTGGTGCGGACGCCTACTGTCGTGACGCAGCAACCGCCGTGCAGGTTGCGAAAAAACTGATTCTCGAGCATCGGGCCTCCTAATGCGACCTACACTGAATGTCCTTTCGCAGGAACTGCTCCACGAAATCCTGGGCGAAGCCAAGCGCATCATGGCTGAGACCGGTATGGAGATTCGTGGCAAAAACCTGCGCCAGCGACTTCTGGATCATGGGCTCAAGACTGATGACACGGGCAAACGGGTCCTGTTTTCAGCGGATGTCGTCGACGCTGCCATTGCGAGTACGCCTGCATCGTTCACGTTGTTCAATCGTGACGGCGATCCATACACGGAGATCGGCGGCTACAACGTGCATTACGTGCCTGGCTCGAGCGGACTGAAGATTCAGGATCACCGCACGGGCGAGACGCGCCTGGCGAATTCGACCGACTTTGTCGAGTACGCGCGGCTCTGTGATGGTCTCGAACACATTGCGTACCTCGCGACAGCGTTTTCCACGAATGACGATATCGAGTCGCAGGTTTCCGATGCGTGGCGGCTGTACATGACCTTGACCACATCCAAGAAGCCAGTCGTCACGGGCGCGTTCTCCGAGCATGGCGTATCGCGGATGGTCGCAATGCAACAGTTGTTTCGCAGCGACCGTGCCGAATTGATCGAAAAACCGTTGTCCATCTTCACGATCACCGCAACGGGCAACTTCCGCTACGGTGAAGACTCGTGTCAAAACCTGCTCGACTGCGTCGAGGCCGGCATTCCGGTCGAAATCGTACCGGTCACGCTGATGGGGTTAATTGCGCCGGTGACATTGGTGGGAGCATTGGTCTTCCATTGCGTCGATGTATTGACCGGATTGACGATGGCCCAAATCATCAGGCCCGGGGCGCCGGTATTATTCGGTGGTGCACCCGCAACGTTTCATATGAAAGCGGCAAGTTCGCCGATGGCGGCGATAGAAGCACAGCACCTGAATGTCGCGTATGTCGCGATCGCCAAGTCGCTTGATTTGCCCACTCAGGCCTACATGGCGCTGAGTGACGGTAAATTCCTCGATGCCCAGGGCGGTGGTGAGACGTTTAGTAGCGCCTTGTTAGCTGCACTAGCCGGGGTCAATTCGGTTTCCGGCCCGGGCATGCTGGATTTCGTACTCACGTTTAGTTTGCCGAAGCTGGTGTTCGACAATGAGATCTGCGGTCAGTGTTTGCACTTCGTCAAGGACCTGCAAACCAGGGGCGACCTGCCAACCGATGAACTTGTGGCACAACTGATGCGGGATGATCACCTGATCACGGCACCGCATACGCTCGAGCACTGGCCACAGGAACTGTATCTGACCGATCCTGTGATCGACCGCGCGAACCGCGAGACCTGGGAAGAGACCGGATCGTTGAGTTTGTACGATCGGGCCTGCCAGCAAGTCGAGGAGCGCCTGGCCAATTACACACCTGTCGCCACGGATCCGGCCATCGATGCGGCATTGCGCCAGCTCGTGAAAGACGGCCTCGAAGAGCAGGAGAAATTGCCAGAGCTGCCACCGCCGCCAGAGCCCCGGGCGCCCAAAGGGAGGCCGGGTCGTCGCGGCCGAGCCGGCCGGCGGCGAGCGAGATAAGCGGGAAGTACGGCCTAACGCCGGCGCCGGCGGCGTCCTGAATCACCGCCGCTGACATGCGACTTGGGCACCGGTCGCTGCACTTCAGCGAACAACAGAGGGAAGTCGTCGCTCTTGTTCGGGATCGCCATGGCATCGACAAAATACTCCTGAAACTTCGGCTCAATCGCTGTTTCTATTTTCTCGATGCCACGCACAATGGTCTCTATTTCCCGGCGTGCCGTAACGTTTAGCAGCGCGATACGCGCGCCAGTACCTGCCGCGTTGCCCGCCGACTCGACCTTGTCCAGATCGCAGTCCGGAATCAGGCCCAGTACCATCGCATGCCTGGTATCGATATGGCTGCCAAACGCGCCGGCGAGTCGTATGCGATCAACGGCGCTGATACCGGCGTGATCCAGCAACAGTTTTACGCCTGCATACAATGCCGCTTTGGCGAGCTGAATCTGTCGCACATCATGTTGTGTAACGACAATTCGCTGCTTGCCGTCATGCAGCAGGAAGGAAAATGTACGCTCTTCCGGAATCAGCCGGTCACTACGATCAGCCAGTGCGCCATCGACAACACCGTCTTCACTGATCACGCCACTCAGGTACATCTCCGCAACGGCTTCGATGATTCCGGAGCCGCAGATACCGGTCACGCCGAATGCCTCGATGGATTCTTCAAATCCCGGATCGTCTGACCAGAGCTCCGAGCCGATGACGCTGAAACGCACGTCCAAAGTCTCCGGGTCAATGCGAACCCGTTCGATCGCGCCGGGCGCGGCACGCTGTCCGCAACTGATCTGTGCCCCCTCAAAAGCAGGGCCGGTCGGGCTCGAACAGGCCAGCAGACGGTCACGGTTGCCCAGTACGATCTCGGCGTTGGTACCGACATCAACGACGAGTGATACCTCGTCGAGCAAATGCGGTTCCTCGGCCAATATCATGGCCGCCGCGTCCGCGCCGACATGACCGGCAATGCATGGCAGGACGTAAACCCTGGCGCCCTTGTTGATCTGCAAACCCAGTTCCAGCGCGGTCAGGTTTAACGCAGCATCAGTAGCAAGTGCAAACGGTGCGCTGCCCAACTCGACAGGACTGATACCCAGGAACAGGTGGTGCATGATCGGATTACCGGCGATCGTTACTTCGACAATGTCATCCACTTCGATGTCACCCTGACGTGCGACGTCCTGAATCAATTCGTTGACACCATCCCGGACAGTGTCGGTCAATTCAGTCGCGCCCCCGGGATTCATCATGACGTAGGACACGCGACTCATCAGGTCTTCGCCAAAGCGAATCTGCGGGTTCATGATACCGTCCGTGGCCACAACGTCGCCGCTTGAAAGGTCGCAAAGGTGCGCCGCAATTGTCGTGGAGCCGATATCGATCGCCAGGCCGTAACAATCACGCTTGAAACCCGGCCAGACCGCGATGACCCGCACCGCGTTATGCACGGCGACTGTTACGGACCACTTTCCTTTGCGTAACGCCGCTTGCAGCACCGGCAACGCAACAGAATCAAAACCAAGGTCGCGTAACCCCCAGGCCGACTCCAGTGCGCGTAGCAAACGTTGCACGTCGCCGCCTGGCTCTTGCAGGTTGGCTTCCTGCACTTCGACGTAAAACAGGTGTACGCCGGCATCGAGTGTGATGTCGCGGTGTTCCGCATGCTTGCGGACGACCTGGCGATGCAACTGACTTTCGGCCGGCACATCGATGACGAGGTCACCCTGGATCCGTGCCTGACAACTGAGCCTGCGGTCCTCGGCAAGTGGCTTGTTCCCGCGACGTTCGCTATACAGGGTTTCGACCTCACCGATTGGCGACAGGTGCTCAGCACGGGAGGTAATTGCATGCTTCGCGAACTCGCCCTCGGCACAGGTAACCTGGCAGCGCCCACACAAACCGCGGCCGCCACATACCGAGTCAACGTCAACGCCAAGACTGCGCGCGGCATCCAACACGGCCGTGCCAGGCCTAAAGGTCCCGCGCCGCCCCGACGGCGTAAAAACGAGTTTTGCGTCGTTCGAACTCACCGCCGCCGACGTCTGCGACCGCCGCGGCCGCGCCTCTCCCCATCGGCACTCGGTTGCCGATAGTTGCTGATCCACTGCCTGCAATCCGGATCGTTGCCCATCATCACATCCGCCCCGAGTACTGCCTGCATGATTTCGGCGTGCAGCGGACTCGTAATCGCCGACGTCAGCCCGGCGCCAATCGCCATGGTTAGAAAAGCACTGTTGATGCCGTTGCGATTCGGCAACCCAAAACTGACATTTGACGCGCCGCAAGTCGTATTGACCTTGAGTTCGTCGCGCAGACGGCGAACGATGTGCATGACTTGCTTGCCAGCTGTGTTGATCGCCCCAATTGGCATAACCAGAGGGTCGACAACGACGTCTTCACGTGGAATACCAAAATCGGCCGCGCGTTCAACGATCTTTTTGGCGACCTCGAAGCGCACGTCCGGATCTTCCGAAATGCCGGTCTCATCGTTAGAGATCGCAACGACCGCCGCATGGTGTTTTGCAACCAGTGGCAGGACTACTTCGAGTCGCTCCTCCTCACCCGTGACCGAGTTGACCAGCGCCTTGCCCTGGTACACCGAGAGCCCGGACTCCAGCGCCGCGACGATCGATGAATCGATCGACAACGGAACATCGGTTACGGACTGCACGAGTTTCACGGCTTCAGCCAGTATCGCGGGCTCATCGGCGAGCGGAATGCCGGCGTTGACGTCGAGCATGTGGGCGCCTGCCGCAACTTGTGCAATCGCGTCCGCCTCAACGCGACTGTAATTACCTTGACTCATCTCTTCGGCAAGAATTTTTCTACCGGTCGGATTAATGCGTTCGCCGATAATCACAAATGGGTGATCGAAACCGATGCGAACTTCCCTGCTGGCCGAACTGACCACGGTCACTGTCATTACAACTGTCTCCAGGCTGGTGCGGTTGTCGCCATCGTTATTGCTCCCCTGCTGAGCCGTGATTGCGAATCAACCGCAGCAACACATCATCGGAAAACTCGGCTTCGAAGCGGCTGATTTCCTGCTCCACGATCTGGCGCAACTCGGCAGCCGATTCTATCGTCGACGCTTCGCGCCGCCATTCGGACAGGTACGCATCACTGCTACCCTTGCCAGCGCGCATTGCAGCGCGATCGATCGCCTCCTGAAAGCGCAGGCTCAATTGTGCTTTCTCGCGCTCACGGCCTCGCTGCACAATGACCTGCGCCGGGATGTCACGCCAATAGATGAGAATCTTCTTTACCATCTGCTGCTCTCGTCACTACCGCATTGAGACTGCTCTCCAGTTCTCCATAGCCACAATGAACATGCTCAAAGTCCAGGTCCAGCCGCACCGCGGCGTCCCGCGCGGCGGCAAGCAATGCGTCGTTCCGGGTTTGAGACAAAAAAACCAGACGGCGATAATTGCCAAAGTATTTATCACGTAACTCTGGTTGCTTGTCGAGCCGCAATGGCTTGATGACAAATCGCTCGAAATGCCGTGCGAGAAAATCAGTGAGGTAGAACGTACCCGGCTCGGCATCTGACAGAGCCGAAAATCGTTGTGTTCCGGCGAAAAACTGGTAGCAGTGTGCACCCGGCAACCGCTCGATTCCCTCGCCTTCGAGCACCCGATCGATGCCGCCACCGGTACCACAGTCCGCATAAGCAACAAAGATCTGACTATATTCTTTTTTGTACTTCCGGATCTTTTTTCGCAATCTATCGGGAATTAATTCTGGTCGATTGTGCAACCACGCGTCGATGCTCTTCAGATGCAAATGCTCCCAACCATACAATTGTTTTAGCTCATTGATTTCATGGGCCAACGCACCGCAGGCAATGACAAGTATCGATTCATGCACTGGCTCAGTATGCCATCGTGATAGTGGAAATGCGCAACCTGGCAAGACCAAAGAACTCCGGCAATGGCGCATGACGTCGCGCAAAGACATCAAACCATCGATCATCAAATGCTACGTCAAAGAGGCGATGAGAACCTGGACCGGCAGCTCCTACAATAGTTGAAAGGCCAGCAACGCCCCGGCATACCCAATCGACGTCATATAGACCCACGCGAAAACCGGCCAGCGCCAGGTGTTCGTCTCGCGCCTTATCACGGCAAGTGTCGCCGCACATTGCAAGCAACACGCATAAAAAATCAGCAGTCCAATGACCATAGGGAACGTAAAGACTGGCCTGCCGTCAGGCCAGGTCGCCGTTTTCAATCGCTGCGACAGCGTCGATTGATCCGCCTCATCACCGACTGCGTAGACAGTACCAAGCACCGCAACGACAACTTCACGCGCCGGAAAGCCAGCGATCACGGCCGACGAAACGCGCCAATCCCAACCCAGCGGCTCGAACGCTGGTTCCACGAACTTGCCGGCCCGCCCCAGCCAGCTTTGCTCGAGCTGGGCGGCCGATGCCTGATGTTCAGTCAGAAGCGGATCAATGTCCGTCACCCGCGGGTAATAGGATAGCGCCCAGACGACAACGGCAACTGAAAATATCACGGTACCGGCCCGGTACAGGAACACCCTGGCGCGACCGAGTAATTGAATGAGTACTGTCTGAATATTCGGTCGTCTGAATTCGGGCAGCATCAACGCGAACGGTGGTTTGGGTCCGCGCAGCGCCGTCTTGCGAATAAGCAGTGCCGTCAGGATGCCCGCGATGATGCCGAACATGTACAGGCCGAATAGCACGAGCCCCTGAAGATTGAGAAAACCGACGTCCTGCGCCGGAACGAAAGCAGCTATGAGCAACGCATACACGGGCAGCCGTGCCGAACAGGTCATGAACGGTGCAGCGAGAATTGTCGCGATGCGATCGCGGCGGTTCGGTATCACACGCGTTGCCATGATCCCGGGCACCGCGCAGGCGAAACTCGAGATCATCGGGATAATCGACTGCCCCGAAAGACCGACGGACCGCATGGCGCGGTCCATCAGGTAGGCCGCGCGCGCGAGGTACCCGGAGTCCTCCAGCAGAATAATGAACACAAACAGAATGAGAATCTGTGGCAGAAAAATAATGACACTGCCAACGCCTGCAATGACGCCGTCCGCGATTAGACTGGAAAACGCGCCCTCACCCAGGCCGGCCGAAACCGCCGATCCCAGCATGGCGCTCGCGTTATCGATCAGATCCATGATCGGCGTGGCCCAGGCGAAAACCGCTTGAAACACAATCGCCATGACGAGAAAAAGGCCGATCGTTCCGGGTATCGGCCGGTTTATCCATGCCCCGAGCCGAATGCGCCAGGAGTAAAACGGCGGGATCCTCTGCTGTACGTCGTCGAGAACCGCACGGACCCAGCCATAACGGACACGCGCCTCCCGGGCCAATGGTGGATCGAAACCAAATAACTCCTCACGGTGTCGATCGATCTCAGCAGCGGCGTTCGTGCCCAGACAATCAAGCACATGCTGATTGGCACCGGTCGCACCATCAATTAACAGACGTTCGATTTCGGCACGGCGTAACGGCACTGTGGCTGTCTTCGCGAGTTGCTCGGCAACGGCCGATATCTCGGGCCATGCCTCCGCTGGCGCCGGAGCTTCCTCGTCTGCGAGCCCTACGAGCGCATTGCGCAGTTCGTTAATGCCCCTGCCGGTGGTTGCAACGACCGGGCAAATGCGGATACCGCTCAGGTGAGCTGCCAGTGCCTCGATATCGATATTCAAACCGCCGGCTTCAGCGGCGTCGATCATCGTCAACGCGATAACGATCGGCCGCTCGAGCTCGAGCAACTGCTGCACCAGGTACAGACCCTGATACAAATTGGTTGCGTCAACGACCGCGAGTATCGCGTCGGGTGGTTGCGTTCCTTGCATGCGACCGAAGATGACGTCGATCGCAATCTGCTCTTCAAAGGAATGCGCACTCAGACCGTGTGTGCCAGGCAAATCGACCAGTTCGATGGTTTGGTCGTCGGTCTTTAGTGTGCCGACATGCCGCTCGACCGTTACACCCGGATAATTGCCGATGCGTTGTCTGAGACCCGTCAGTCGATTAAAGACTGTGCTCTTGCCGGAATTCGGACTACCGACAACCGCGATGCTGGCGTTGGGTAGCCGGCGTACGGAAATGTCTGATAAAGGTATGAGGGTTTCGGTTGCTTTAGTCAACGGACTCGCAAGACGAGACGGTAAAGCTCCGGGCCTGCTCCTGGCGGAGCGAAATACCGCAACCGAACAGACGGAACTCCATCGGATCACCGCCGAGTGCGCTGCCTGCGAGTTCGACTTCGGCACCTTCCACAAGGCCAAGCACCATCAAGCGCTGGACCAGCGGGTCCGTCGCATCGACTGCTGCGATGACCCCTTTTTGGCCACGTTTCAAGGATGCGAGCGTTTTGCCATTACCGTCCATTCAATGTCTGCCTTTAACGCCGATTCGAGACTAAATACCGGTTTTTCCGGGACTTTCCCTACAATGGCTAAATGATAATGATTCGCATTAGTAGTTGCAATAGGGGATTGTACGGATATGTAAAAAGCGTGACGCAGGTCGCGCGCAACGGGCTCCTAGAGGGCCGGCTTGCCGATATCCGGCGGCAAGACCGCCTCGATGCGTTGCATTACATCGAGGCGATGCACCAGGTCATGGATGTAATCGAGTTTGTCGGTCTCGAGGACGAGTACGTCACTCATTGCATAAGACTCGATCCAGGCGTCGTACAAACGCTCCAGTCGTTTGAGGTAGGCCGGCGGCACGTCCTGCTCCATTCTTCGACCGCGAAGCCGGATACGCTGCCGCAGCGTCCGCATCGAACAGCGCAGATAGATCATCAGATCAGGCGGCCGGATAGCGTCCAATATTGCGCCATAGAATCCCTGATAGGTTTCCCAGTCACGCTTCGAAATCTTGCGCATCTGAAAAAGCGCAGTCGCGAAGATTTCCGCATCCTCGAAGATCGTCCGATCAAGCGCCACCACGCCGGGCTGGCGGTCAACCTCCTGATGCAAACGAAACTTGTTGCTCAGGAAGTAAAGCTGCGATTGAAACGCCCAGCGCTTCATGTCCTTGTAGAAATCTGCGAGATAGGGATTCTCGTCATTGGGCTCGTAAAACGGCGTAACGCCATAGGTCCGGGAAAGGAAATCGACGAGCGTCGACTTTCCGGAGCCCATGTTGCCGGCAATTGCGATTGATCGTTTCATCCGAGGTGTACCTTACCGCATTCGCGTCTGGCATCCACCTGCCGGATACCCTATGCTTCCGGGCACCTCCAGTTCCCCGGAAACAATTGTGAGCCAGCCGCCCGTACTGATCTCAGAAGCCGACATCCAGAAACGCGTCAGCGAACTTGCCGGGCAGATTTCCAGTGATTACGACGATAGAGGTGACGTTGTATTGGTGGGTGTGCTCAAGGGTGCCTTCATTTTTCTTGCTGACCTTGCAAGACAGCTGACGATTCCGCGCACGATCGAGTTCATTGCGGTATCGAGTTACGAAAGTGGCAGCGTCGCAAGCGGCGCCGTGCGCCTCGTGATGGATGTGCGCGGTAACATCGAAGGGCGTCATGTCCTCATCGTCGAAGACATCGTCGATACAGGTCATACGCTTAGCTACCTGATCGGCATGCTGAAGTCCCATGGCCCGGCCTCAATCCGAACCTGCACACTATTACACAAGGCAGAGCGTGCCGAGGTTGATGTCGATATAGATTACGTTGGATTCGGCATTGGTGACGAGTGGGTCGTTGGCTACGGTCTCGACTACGCTGAGCAAAACCGGACCCTGCCCTATATCGGCTACGTCGAGCCTGCGGATTAGCAGCAAAATGGGGACATTCCTGTTTTCAAAAACAGGAATGTCCCCATTTTTGTCGGGCCCGGCGGGCGAATCAATGATCCGCGCAGTCGTCGGTCTCCAGTTCGATCGTTGAGTGACCGATACCGTAGTCGTCCTTCATCAGAGCCTTGATCTGACGAATCAACGTCGTGGGATTCTCGAGTTCGCAATTCACACGGACGTGCATGGTCATCATCAGCTCCTGTGGCGTCAGGCCCCAAATATGGACGTGATGCACGCTACCTACCTCAGGAATTTGCGACACAATATTTTCCTGCATCGCAGCCACATTCAGCCACTCGGGCGCCCCTTCCAGCAGGACATGGGCACTGCGCTTAACGAGCGTCCACGCGCTTTTTAGAATCAGAATCGCAACAGCAACCGACAAAATCGGGTCGATCGCCATCCAACCCGTGAAGATGATGACGACTGCCGCAACGATTGCCGCGACCGAACCGAGAAGGTCGCCCGCAACATGCAAAGCTGCGCCGCGAATATTCAGGTTTTCCCTGTCACCCCTGTGCAGCACGGTGAACGCAATAATGTTCACGACGAGACCGGCCGCAGCGACGATCAGCATCGTCTTACCGAGTACGTCTTGCGGCGAAAGAAACCGGCTGACCGCCTCATACAGAATCCATCCCACAATAAACAGCAGACTCAGACCGTTGACGAAGGCGGCAAGAATCTGAAACCGCTGGTATCCGTAGGTTAGTTTTTGATCGCCCGGACGCTTACTGACTCTGAACGCGACCGCCGCCAGTGCCAGCGCCATCGTGTCGGTCAGCATGTGACCAGCATCCGCGAGCAGCGCCAGCGATCCGGACAGAATGCCGCCCACCACCTCGACGATCATAAAGGTGCCGGTCAACACGAGCGCAATCGTGACCCGGCGCATGTTGCTGTTGTCGTGTGCGTGACTCATCGCCCGCGTACTGTACTACGGTTGTGTCTCCGCTCCGAGCCTGTAGATGAGGATCGCCGCACGTTTGATTCCCAGCGGTAGTGAGGTCAGATCCAGGCTCTCGTTCGGCGTATGCCCGCCGGTGCCGATCGCACCAAGTCCTGCAAGGCCATCCGTGAATGGTGCAACAAAGGAAATGTCCGCGGCCCCGCGTTCCAGCGGGTCGAGTGTGCGCATCGGTCCGCGCCCAAGCGCCTCATTGATCTCGGATAGCTTTTTTTCCAGTCGACGATTGCCGATTGTAGGCGCCATTGGCGGATAGCGATCCCAAAACGTAATAGTCGCGGACGTCTGTGGCAGGCTAGCCGCGACGACCGCGCGCATCTTCTCGCGGGTACGTTCGAGCTGCTCTTCGGAAATCGTGCGTATACCGCCTTGCACGACGACCTTGCGCGGTACCACATTGGTCTTGCCAAATGTACTGCCGCGATTTTGTTGCGGATCGTATTCGACGTTGGTCCCACCTTGAATCGTGCCAGCATTGAAGGTCAGGAGTTTCTCGCCGCGCACCGTTTCATAAAATGCGTGCAGAATTCGCGCCGCCTCGAATATGGCGCCGGCGCCGACATCGTCGCTGAATATTCCGGAGGAATGTGCCTGCTTACCTGTTACCTCGAGGATCCAGCTGCTCGAGCTGCGTCGCGCAATCGTCGACCAGTCTGTGTCGTCAAACGTTACGGCTGACTCGAAACCGAGTGAAACATCTGCCCAGTGCCCGGCTTCGATCAGATCTTTCCGCGCGATGGTCAAGGGCGAACCGGTCTTTTCTTCATCACCTGTATAAGCGACCACTATCGGGATGTTATCGAGGGCGCCGATCTCCTGCAGCGCCTTGAGCGCATAGACAATGATGACGTTGCCCGATTTCATATCGTCGACACCGGGCCCATAGGCCGTATTGCCATCGCGTGTGAACGACTGGAAGTCGTCATCCGCTTCGAAGACAGTATCGAGGTGTCCAATCAACAAAATCCTGGTGCCGATGCCGTCTTTGCGGCCGAACAGGTGCCCTGCCCGATTAACTTCAGGTGGCATATCGATCCATTCGGTGGCGAGACCGAGCTCGTCGAGTTCGCGTCGCATCACCCGGCCAACCTCGCGAACACCGTCGTGACTCATCGTGCCACTGCCGATGTTCACCGTCTCTGCAAGCAAGTCGATCGCGTCCTGCGCATGCGCGTCGATCCAGTCAGCCATGCGCTGTTCGTCGGCCGACAGCTCTGCTGTTGCGACGCCGGTCGCCAGATACAAAAATACCGCTGTAAGCAAGATAGGGGTACGAAACTTCATGCATGATCCTCATCAAAATGTCGCGGCACACGAATATGCTCGACCAGGTGTTGAATACGCTCTGGCGGCGGCGGTGTCAGATGGCTGACGGAAATCGCGACAACGAAATTCAGGCCCATGCCGACAACCCCGATGCCTTCAGGTGATATGCCAAACAACCAGTGCTCGGCCACATTCTCGCCCCACGGCGAACCCATCCACTTCAGGAACAGACCCTTGAAATACTCGATGTATCCGTACGTGAACAACAATCCCGTGAGCATGCCAGCAATGGCGCCCTGTTTATTGACGCGTTTGAAGAAAATACCGAGCAGGATGACCGGAAATAGTGATGCTGCGGCAAGGCCGAACGCGAAGGCAACAACCTGCGCGACCCAGCCGGGCGGATCGAAACCCAGGTATCCCGCGACCGCAATCGCGAAAGCGGCGGCAACACGACTCGCGAGCAATTCGTGCCGCTCAGAGATGTGCGGCACGAAGATGCCTTTGATCAGATCATGCGACACTGCCGCGGAGATCACGAGCAAAAGCCCGGCCGCCGTGGATAGCGCCGCTGCTATGCCGCCCGCGGCGACGAGCGCGATCACCCAGTTCGGTAATCCCGCAATCTCCGGGTTCGCGAGTACCATGATGTCGCGGTCAACGCTGAGTTCATTTCCTTCCCAGCCGTAGTCGGCAGCCTGTGGCGCAAAATCCGGGTTGGCATCGTTGTAGTACTGAATGCGGCCGTCGCCATTGCGATCGTCAAACCTGACGAGCCCTGTCTGCTGCCAGGTGTCGAGCCAGCCTGGCCGCTCATCGTAGGCCAGATTACCGTCGGCGCTGCCGACCTCGCCGGGCTGGATCGTATTGATCAGGTTGTAACGGGCCATGGAGCCTACAGCGGGCGCGGTCGTGTACAGAATTGCGATGAACAGCAATGCGTAGCCGGCCGACAGGCGTGCATCGCGGACCTTTGGCACCGTGAAGAAGCGGACGATGACATGCGGCAGGCCGGCCGTTCCGACCATCAATGCCATCGTGATGCAAAAGACGTCGATCCTGCTTTTCGTGCCCGATGTGTACTGATTGAACCCCAGCGATGTGACGATATCGTCGAGTTTGTCGAGCAACGCGGTTCCCGTGTCCGCCACCTCGCTGCCGAACGCGAGCTGCGGAATCGGATTGCCTGTAATCTGAATCGCAATAAAAACTGCGGGCACCGTGTACGCAAATATCAGGACACAGTATTGCGCGACCTGCGTGTAGGTGATGCCTTTCATGCCGCCAAGTACGGCATAAACGAACACGACGCCCATCCCGATCAGGAGTCCGACCGTGACGTCGACTTCGAGAAACCGCGAAAAGACGATGCCGACGCCGCGCATCTGCCCGGCGACGTACGTGAACGAAATGAATATGAGGCAGATGACGGCAACGATGCGCGCCGTCTTCGAGTAATAGCGTTCGGCGATGAATTCGGGAACCGTGAACTTGCCGAACTTGCGCAGATAAGGCGCGAGCAGCAGAGCGAGCAGCACATACCCGCCGGTCCAGCCCATCAGGTACACCGAACCATCGTAGCCGAGGAATGCGATCAGGCCGGCCATTGAAATAAAGGATGCCGCGCTCATCCAGTCGGCCGCCGTTGCCATTCCATTGGCGATCGGCGATACGCCCCTGCCCGCGATGTAGAAGTCGCCGGTATTGTGCGCACGCGACCAGATGGCGATACCGATGTACAGCACGAAGCTGAGTCCAACGACGATATAGGTCAGTGCCTGAAGAGTCATAGCCGTAAGTCAGTCTTCGTGCACATCGTACTTTTTGTCCATGCGATTCATGCGCCAGGCATAGAAGAAGATCAGCGCGACGAAGATGTAGATGGAGCCTTGCTGCGCAAACCAAAAACCAAGCTGAAAACCGCCGAATCGGACGTGGTTTAGTTGTTCGACAAACAGCACGCCGAAGCCGTAAGAACAAACGAACCAGATTGCGAGGCAGATAGCGACGAGCCGCAGATTGGCGCGCCAGTAAGCCAGCCGATTCTTGGTATGCATATGGCCCCGCAGTCGTTATTCTTGTGACGAATCAATGTAGCAGAGCACAATCCAATTATCAGCACGGCAGGGTTCGCATCCATGACTTCAACAGCTTTACCTCCGCAGCAATACCTCGATATTCGTGGCAAACGCATGGCCTATTTCGAAATGGGTAACGGGGATCCGATCGTGTTTCAGCACGGTAACCCGACGTCGTCCTATCTGTGGCGCAACATCATGCCCGCGCTTGCGGGCCACGGCCGCTGTATCGCGGTTGACCTGATCGGTATGGGTGAATCGGACAAGCTCGAACCGTCGGGTCCGGATCGCTATCGCTACGCCGAGCAGCGTGACTACCTGTTCGCGGCGTGGGAAGCACTCGGTGTCCGCGACAACGTAACCTTCGTTATCCACGACTGGGGATCGGCGCTCGGCTTCGACTGGGCCCGTCAGCACGCAGACAAGGTGAGTGGCATCGCCTATATGGAAGGCATCGTATGTCCGGTCACCTGGGAAACGTGGCCGGATGCCGCGAGAGACATTTTTCAGGCGTTTCGCTCCGCAGCCGGGGAGCAGATGATTCTCGAAAAGAATCTCTTCGTCGAGCGGGTGTTGCCTGGATCCGTCATCCGCGAACTAACGACCGAGGAAATGGATGCTTATCGCAAGCCGTTTACGCGTCCCGGCGAAGACCGGCGCCCAACGCTCACCTGGCCGCGACAGATACCGATCAACGCCGAGCCCGGCGCCATTTTGACGGGCCCGCAGCGAGAATTCTGCCGCACGTTTCCCAATCAGTCCGAGGTCACGGTACCCGGCATTCATTTTATACAGGAAGATTCGGCGACAGAGATCGCGGCGGCACTTGCAGATTGGATGGACACAAGAAAGCGGCTTCTTGCGAAGCCGCTTTTTAACCAACGTTAGCACGTGGTTCCTGGCCCCCTGAATCCCCCGCCAAGCCGTACCTGAAGGTGTCCTGCAATTCGTAGCGCCGCCTGATTGTTGCTGAAAGGCTACGCTTTCGAGCTCAAAAGTTCGCAGAAATACCGCGTTTTGTCAATTCTTTAGACACTTTCCACGGCAAACTCGGGAGCTTCGTCGTTATTTGTTGCACAAGAGCAACATTTTGGCCAGGCGACAGCCGCGCCTGAGAACTCCCTATTGATGGCTCCAGTTGCCGGGATCGTCTGCATCACCGGGCGACAGGCCAATGATATCGCCATCCGTATCGATGCCGAGACCAAGCACCGTGCGGTTAGCGTAGGCGAAATAGGCGGTGACCTGGTTCAGTTCGAGGATCTCGCCGTCATCGAAACCTGCGCCGCGCAAATCTTCGATATCCTGCGCCGAGAGATCTGACGCGCCCTTTGTCAGACGTTCTGCGTACTTCAACCCGGCTAGTTCGCGGCCCGAGAATGCGGCAGCGGGGTTTCTGTCCTCGAACGCGTGCCGTATCTCTGCTGCCCGCTCATCATCGGCCAGCAGCCGTGACAAGCCGGCAAAATGGTGGTTTACGCAGTAGTGGCACTGATTCAGCAGGCTGACGTACACACCGATGGTCTCCAGGTATGACTTCGACAGCGTATTGCGTGGGTGGTGCAGCACGTACTTGTAAAGCGTCATGTGCCCTTCCATCGAGTGCGGCCGCAGGCTGTGTGCAAGCATGATGTTATCGACGTTATTGTCCGGGCCCTTTATGCGGTCATACAAGCGCCGTAGCGCCCCGCTCGCGTCGTCATATGAGATAGTTGAAATCCAGGTCATTGTCTTGGCCACTGAGTCCGATCAAATAAACAGGGGTAGAAAAAAATAGTATGGACCTGGCCCGGCGTAATCGAATCCTAAGCCTGGCCCTGCCGATCATCGGGGGCATGGTATCGCAGAATCTGCTCAATATTGTCGATACGGCGATGGTGGGCTTCCTTGGCGATGCCGCGCTGGCAGCCGTTGGTCTTGGCGGCTTCGTTGTGTTCATGTGCCAGGCACTGATTCTCGGCATTTCCACCGGCGTGCAAAGCAGCGCGGCGCGCAGAAAAGGCGAGGGTCGGCCTGAGCGTGCTGCCGCGATTCTGAATGCGGCGCTGGTGCTCGTAATAATCGTCGCGCCGATATTCTCTTTGGTGCTGATTCAGCTTGCCGAACCCGTGTATCCGTTTCTGAATTCGGATCCGGCCGTGATCGAGCGCGGCGTGCCATACGTCGAATGGCGTCTTGGGGCGATCGTGTTTGTCGGCATGAATTTCGCCTTCCGTGGCTATTGGAACGCACTGGACCTGTCGCGCCTGTATATGACGACGCTGATATTCATGCATGCCACCAATATCGTCCTCAACTACGCGCTGATATTCGGCAACTTCGGAGCCCCGGAGCTGGGCGTTACCGGCGCCGGCATGGCAAGCGCCATTTCGATGGCCGTTGGCACGATGGTTTACTTCTATCTCGGCCTGAAACACGTGCGCAAGGATGGCTTCCTGCGTTGCCTGGCCACGCGTGCTGAAACGGCCTCGCTGGTCAGGGTCTCCATCCCGGCCGGCTTGCAACAACTGTTCTTTGCCGCCGGCCTGGTCACGATGTTCTGGATCATCGGCAGAATCGGCACACCGGAGCTGGCCGCCGCCAACGTACTCGTTACCGTGTTGTTGTTCGCCATCCTGCCGGGTCTTGGCTTAGGACTCGCCTGTGCAACGCTCGTAGGACAGGCATTGGGCAAACGGGAACCGGACGACGCGTATCAGTGGGCGTGGGATGTCGCCAAGGTTACCGTTACCCTGTTGACGGTGTTGGGCTTGCCCATGTGGCTCGTGCCCGATCTCGTGTCATCGGTTTTCATACACGAAGAATCGACCCGCGATCTGGCACGTTGGCCCATGCGCATCATGGGTCTGACGATGCCGATCGAGGCAATCGGCTTTGCCTTCATGCACGGCATGTTGGGCGCCGGCGACGCCCGCCGTGTGATGTCGGTCAGCGTCGGCACACAATGGCTGCTGTTCCTGCCACTCGCGTATGTTATCGGGCCTGTAATGGGGTTTGGGCTTCTTGGGGTGTGGCTATGGCAGGGCGTTAGCCGCACACTTCAGGCGTGGTTATTCATGACGATGTGGCGCGGCCGCAAGTGGCAGCGGATCGAGGTATGAGAATGCGATTACTACTCAAATTGGTCCTTGTCGGGACGTGCTTCACGCTTGCCGCGGGTTGGGTCGTGGCCGATACGCTGTTGCATGACGTCAACGCTTACACATCGACGGCAACAGGCATCCGGGAGTTCAGTGTTTTGGTCTTCTCGGAGGGCGGCAAGGTCATTGCCACGGGTGACGAAACATTACTCAAGGAGTATCCCGAGGCCAACCGTATTGATGGCAAGGGCCGCACCGTATTGCCCGGCCTGACGGATGCGCACGCGCACATGTATGGCCTGGGGTTTCTTGCGAGGAGCCTGGATCTCTCAGGATCGACTTCACTACGTGCGGCTCTCCGACAAATAGCCGAGTATTCAGAGTCCGTACCACACTCAAGTTGGATACAAGGACGCGGCTGGAATCAGGTTCTGTGGCCTGTCAAGGAGTTCCCGACAGCGGCCGATATCGACGCGGTGGAAAGCGACCGCCCTGTCTGGCTGCGACGCATCGATGGCCATGCAGGCTGGGCGAACAGCAAAGCGATGCAGCTAGCCGGCATCGATGACGACACGCCTGATCCGATTGGCGGCAAGATCGCGCGCGATGACTCCGGCAAAGCTACCGGTATTTTGATCGACAAGGCGATGGGCCTGGTTACACCGCACATCCCACCGCCGGACAAAGACGACATCCGCATCGCTTATCTACAAGCAGGCAGCTATCTGCTGTCACTCGGCATGACGGGTGTACATGACGCCGGCATCAGCGTTCGTGAGGCCGAGGTGTACATGTCGATGGCCGACGATGACGAACTCGACCTGCGTATCTACGCGATGCTCAGTGATGCTGGCGCCAATCTCGATGCAATGGCCAGGCCACTCAGAGGCTATGGCAACGGCAAACTCGATATTGCGGCCGTCAAGCTATACGCAGATGGCGCGCTCGGCAGTCGCGGTGCTGCAATGATCGAGCCTTACTCCGACGACGTCGAGAATCGTGGCCTGGCGTTTTGGACTGCGGGCGAGCTATTCGATTTCACGAAGAAAGCCAATGACATGGGATTTCAGGTCGGTATCCACGCGATCGGTGATCTGGGAAACCGCCTGGCACTGGATACATTCGACAAAGTGCAAGGTGGTGAACCGTCAACATTACGCAATCGAGTTGAACATGCGCAGATCATCACGCTCGATGACATTCCTCGCTTTGCGCAACTCGGCGTGATCGCATCGATGCAGCCGACGCACGCCACAAGTGATATGAACATGGCGGAGGATCGAATCGGCCCGGAGCGTATCAAAGGCGGGTACGCCTGGCGCCGCCTACTCGAGTCGGGGGCCATAATCGCGAGCGGCTCGGACTTTCCGGTCGAACTGGCGAACCCCTGGCACGGCTTGTACGCCGCAGTGACACGACAAAGCCGCGGCGGCGAACCGGCTGGCGGTTGGTACGCCGATCAGGCATTGAGTCGGGCCGAAGCCTTGCATTCATTTACGCTGGCCGCGGCTTATGCCGCACATCAGGAAGATCGTCTTGGCAGCCTCGAGCCCGGAAAATGGGCGGATTTTATTATTATTGACCGTGACTACTTCGAAATACCGGCGTCCGAGATCGACGACATCCAGGTTCTCGAGACGTGGGTTGCAGGAAGACGCGTGTTTGATGCGGCACAAGGAGAACAACAATGATCGTTGAGCAAGTCTGGACTGGCAATGCGTATCGCAACTTCAACTATCTGCTCACGTGTCCCGAAACAGGCGACGCCCTGGCCATCGACCCGCTCGATTTCAGCAAATGCCTGGCTGCGGCCGAAAAACATGGCTGGACGATCACGCAGATACTCAATACCCACGAGCACGGCGACCACACGGGTGGTAACACGGCAATGGTCAAGGCGACAGGAGCGACGATCATCGCCCACGCCAACGCCAAAGACCGAATTCCGAACATGAGCCGCGGTGTCGGCGCTGGCGATGTCATCAAAGTCGGCACGACCGTCGACCTTGAATGCCTGGACACGCCGGGCCACACGATGAGTCATATCTGCCTGTTATCGAAGACCGATCAGCCTGCCCTGTTCAGCGGCGACACGCTATTCAATGCCGGCGCGGGCAACTGCCATAACGGCGGCCACCCGAGTGAACTGTATGACACGTTTCACGAGCAACTCGGCAAACTCGGCGACGACACCCTGATCTATCCCGGGCACGACTATCTGATCAATAACCTGCAATTCACGATGGACCGCGAGCCTGACAACGAAACAGCACGGCAGATGCTTAGCGATTACGAGAGTCAGGACCCGAACGATGCGCTCGTCACGACTCTTGCACAAGAGCGCGAGGTGAACACGTTTTTCCGGCTCGACAGCCCATCCGTTATTGCGCGCTTGCAGGAACAGTTCCCGGAAATTGGCGACAATCCGGACGCACGAACCGTTTTCCTGAAACTACGCGAGCTACGAAACGCCTGGTAGGAGCCTGTCCGGGACAGTTCTCATCGGAAGTAAAGCGCAGCGCAGCGAGCCATGAAGATGAGGACTGTCCCGGACAGGTCCGGCCGCAGTCCTATGATCTGGACTTCAACCATAACCATAACAATGCGTTATAGAAACGCACCATTGTGTTCAGATGCTCCTGCCAACGCCTGCCGTCACCGTCGAAGTAGGCATCCAGGAGGAAAGTCGTCCGCTCGGGCGACATTCGATGGTGCGCCACGACAGTCGCCAGGTCGAAGAACGGATCATTGTCGCAAGCATATTCCCAGTCGAGAAAACGAACGTCTGGCGTCGCAATGATATTGCCAACCACCAGATCGTTGTGGCAGCAGCAGACATTTTGCAGCCGCGGCATTGACTCAATCAGTTGCAAGCAATCACGTGTCAGATTCGCGTCAACCGAGTCTATTCTCGCGGCGTAGCTTCGAGCTGCCGCACGTGCGTCGAAGCTGCGGCCTGTCAGCGGTAATGCGTGTAGCTTCCGGAGTGCCCGTGCAAGCTGAACCAGATTTGAGTTATCGAGCAGCGAATCATCCGTCCAGACTTTGCCGTCCAGGTATTCAGTCATGTAGATATTGTCGCGCACGACCAGCACCGGGCTGGCAAGCCCGCTTCTTGCGGCTGTGGTTTGCACCTGCGCCTCCTGGTCACGGCGGTTGTATGGCGCGGACCTGGGGCCATCATCGATCTTGAGTACGGCGCGTATGTCGCCCCGGTCAACAAGGTATGTTTGGTTCGTTAAACCACCTGTCAGCTGTTCGCAGGTCGCTTGTTCCCAGCCGGGAATAGTCATCAGGACGGACTCGGGCGTGTTCCGCACGCTCATGCCTGAGCCTCGCGCCAGGATCGTGTCCAGCTAATCAACCCAAATGGAATCAACACGACGTAGACGGTGAACAGAACGGACGTCAGCTGCAAATCACGCGACCAGTAGATGACGATCGAGGCGATATCGATGACCAGCCAGTACCACCAGTTTTCAAGGACCTTTCGTGCGACGAGAAACGTGGCCCAGATGGCGGCCCATGCGATTACGGCGTCGACGTAGGCGTGCTCGGCGTTGGTCTGCATACTCAGAAGGTAGCCATTGATCGCGCCTGCGGCAACAATGGCCACGATTGCATAGCCATGAGTCGCTATGGGCCAGCGTACAACCGGCAGCTCCTCGTCGTCTATGCGGCCGCGTCGCCAGACCGTCCAGCCATAGATCGCCATCGCGAAATAAAACGCGTTGAGCACCGACTGCATATACAGCTTCGCGTCAAAGAACAAGTACACGTAAATCACCGTACTGATGCCAGCGCCGAACCAGCACCAGATGTTCTGCCGGATCGCGAGCAGCAGGTACATCAGGGCCATCACCACAGCGACAATTTCAAGTGGGGAAAATTCCCGCGCTTGCTGCAGCAAATTGCTCACAAGGTTTTGCATCTCCGACTCTGTCAAAAGTCCTTCGCGAAGGTAACGCCCATCTGTCGCGGGTCGCCGAGCCGGGTGTACAAGGTATTCGGGAAATCGGGCGGCTCGTTACCGAAATAGAACCCACGAACCGCGTACTTTTCATCGAACAGGTTGCGCGCCCAGAGATTAACCGACCAGGAGCTGGCCTGATAGCCAAGGCGAGCATTGACGAGTTCGTAAGGGTCGGATATCTGGTCGTGGCTGACGTCGAAGTAGAAATCGTCGCGCGCGGACATGTCAATTCGTGCGAATACGCCACTTGGGTGCCGGTAGCTGGCGCCAACGGCCAACGTATAATCCGGCGCATGTGCCTGTGCGCGCCCACTCAGGTCAACCTGCGGCGTTTCGAATTTGTCAAAGCTCGCATCGAGCAAACCAATATTGGCATAGACCATCCACGCGTCGCTCGGAGTCCAACGGATGTCGGCCTCGAAGCCGACGGTTTCACCCTTGGCCGCATTGTCGGTAAAGAACACGAACGATGCCGGATCGCCGGGTATGAGTTGAAATGAGGTCCTGACCTGTTGATCATCCCGGCGGCTAACGAAGATAGCTGCATTGAGTAGCAGTGTGCCATCAAGCAACGAAGACTTGATTCCAGCCTCGAGATTCCAGAGTTCCTCGGCACCGAACTCGCGACGATCGTCCGGTACCAAGCCGAGATTAAAACCACCCGCCTTATAGCCCTTCGACAAACTGACAAAACTCGTGATCGAATCAGAGTGGTAATGGATGAAAGTCAGCTCACCGCCGAACATCGATTCGGCGGGGTCCGCGATAAGACCCGCCGTGTCGCCGTAGTCTGTCGTGCGTCGCTCGGCACGCAGACCAAAGCTGACGCGGCTTGCATTGCCGATGTCATGATCGTATTGGCCGAACGCGGCGAAATTCGTTGCGTCATAGTCGCTGCCAAACGTGTCATCTAGGCTGTCTGCAAAGTCGTAGAATGGATCGTAGTAATCACCGAGATTGACGGTGACCAGCTCATCTTCGAGTCGCATGGCATAGACACCAACGAGCCAATTCGTCGCTGCAAGCCGGAATTCCTGGCTCAAGGTCGTGCGCTGACGATCGCTAATTGAAATATAGTCGTAGGTAACAGGCGCCCAGCTGTCATCGTTGCCCCAGTCCGCGTCGTAGCTGAATTCGATATCGGAATCGGCAACACTTGTTATCGAGGTCAGTGTCGCATTCGCCAGCCCTGAAAACTCGACCCTGACCGAAGCACCGATACTTTCCTGCGCGTCCTTACCGGGCTTGTCCGACAGCATTGTGAGACTGTTATCGAGCGCGAACGCATCGTAGCCGTTGTTCACGTTGGCAAATACCGCCGCCAGATCGACTTGCCAGCGATCACCGTCCGACCAACGCATTCGCCCGCGGACCGTCGTCTCCTCCCGCCCGTTTGTATCGTCACGATTGAAGTACCGATTGTCTCGAAATCCGTTGCTCTGATGGTGATGTGCGCTGAGCCGATACATCAAACGATCGTCTGCACCGATTCCGCCGCCCAGTGCGACGCCGCCGGCGAACGTACCATCGTCACCGATTGTCAACTCTGCGCCGCCCTCGAAGTCCGGTGTCGGCAATGCGCTGCGCATGTAAATGAGGCCTGCCAGTGCGTTCGCCCCATAGCGTGTTCCCTGCGGACCGCGCAATACCTCGACCTGCTGCATGTCGAATAGCGTCGCGACCGTGCCAATGCCGCTAAAGTCGATGTCGTCGATCAGGAAACCGACCGACGGGTTCGGTGCGCCCTGATACTGCTCGAGTTCTCCGACACCACGAATCTGAAAGTAACGGGCCCGATGTCCATCGCCGGACCAGTTCAGGTTCGGAATGGCATTGACGAGTTCTTCGAAGTGCTGCACGGCCATGCTCTGGATCTCTTCACTGTCGAGAACAGTGATGCTCGCGGGCAATTCGCTTGCTGCGCGCTCGCGAAAGTCTGCGCTGACGACGATCTCGTCGATCGCATCTTCTGACCAGCTGACAACCGGTAACGCGAAAAAAAATACGGCAATAATGGCGAGACGCCGCGAATGGGATCGATTCTTCATTGTTCCCTTCCTACGCCGGCATTACCCGGGTCAGGTTCTAAGGGTTCCCGTTTAGGATCTCAGGCCTTAAGGCCACCCCTGTGAGACATGAATTATAGCAGCACTCGAATTTCTGCGTCGCTCAGACCCCACCGTGTTAACACACCATGATCGTCGAAGCCTGGATCGACCGGGCCGTGCTGAATCTCGGACGGCGTCCTGGAGAATCTGGGTGCGGGACCAGGTTGTTGTATGCCGTTGACATCAACAAATGTACCGCGGGCCGCATTGTGTTCATGCGCAGGAGCTTCGGACAGCGACAACACCGGTGCCACGCAGGTATCGGCTTTATCCAGAATGTCGCACCATTCATCGCGAGTCCTGGATTTAAACGCCGTCTCGAAGATCGCTTCATGCTCGGGCCAGCTGTGCGTACTGTACTGCTCACCCGGCGTAATCTCGCTAATCGCCATTGACTCGAGCAACGCCTTGAAGAAGCGTGGCTCGATCGCGCAAACGGCGACATACTTATTGTCACTCGTCGCATAGCATCTGACAAACGGAGCGCCGCCATCCAGCAGGTTGCTGTGGCGGTGATCCGTCCACAGGCCACCGGCCATCAGTCCGTAGAACATCGTCAGCATCGATGCAACACCGTCGACCATAGCCGCATCGACAACTTGGCCCTGCCCTGATTTGCCCGCTTCGAGCATCGCCGCAAGCATGCCCATAGCGAGATACAACGCGCCGCCACCGAAATCACCGATCAGGTTCAGCGGAACCGGCGGCGCACGATCGGCCTGGCCAATGCAATTGAGTGCCCCGGCCAAAGCGATGTAATTGGTGTCGTGTCCGGCTGAATTCGCGAGCGGACCGTCCCGGCCCCACCCCGTCATGCGACCGTAGACGATGCGTTTATTGCGTGCCGCACACTCGCCCGGACCCAGCCCGAATTTCTCCATCACACCGGGTCGAAAACCCTCGAAGATCGCGTCCGCATCCTCGCAAAGACGGAGGACAAGATCGACACCCTTCCGCGACTTCAGATCGGCAACAATTGTCGGCCGACCGCGATTCATCAGGTTGAATTGAGCCGGAATTTCGACGCCGGGGTCGGTGTTTGCGAGCCGACCAACGCGGATAAGTTGCGCGCCCATGTCAGCCAGTAACATACCGCAAAACTGACCAGGACCGATGCCGGCGATTTCGACGATCTTGAAACCGTGCAGAGGGCCCATTTGCCTATTTTTCGAGTCGAGCGATCAGACTCGAGGTATCCCAGCGCTTGCCGCCAAGGGCCTGCACTTCGGCATAGAAGCGATCGACGAGCTCGGTCATTTCGAGGTTTGCGCCGTTGTGCTTCGCTTCCTCAATGGCGATCGCCAGATCCTTGCGCATCCAGTCCACAGCAAAACCGAAATCAAATTTGCCCGCGGTCATCGTTTCCCAACGATTTTCCATTTGCCAGGATTGCGCTGCGCCTTTCGAGATAGCCTCAATGACCCTGGCAGAATCGAGTCCTGCTCGACTGGCAAAGTGCAGGCCTTCGGCCAGTCCCTGGACCACGCCCGCGATGCAGATTTGATTAACCATCTTCGCCAGCTGGCCGCTGCCGACCGGCCCGATGAGAGTGATTGCTTTAGCATAGCAGTCCATCACTGGGGCAGCACGGTCGAAAACCTCTTCGTCACCGCCGACCATGATCGTCAGCTGGCCGTTCTCGGCGCCGGCCTGACCACCCGATAGCGGCGCATCGAGAAAACCGATCGATTTTTCAGCTGCGATGCCGTGGATTTCGCGGGCCAGGGTCGCCGACGCCGTCGTGTGATCGACAACTATCGAGCCCGATGACATGCCACATATGGCGCCATCGTCGCCGAGAATTACATCGCGAACATCATCATCGTTGCCAACGCAGCTAAAGACGATGTCGGCCCCTTGTGCCGCCGCCGCAGGTGTCGCCGCTGAAGAACCGCCAAACTCTTCGCACCACTTTTCAGCTTTGGTCGTTGTCCGGTTGTAAACAACGACTTCGTGACCACTTTTCGCGAGATAGCCGGCCATGGGATAACCCATGACGCCAAGGCCGATGAATGAGACGCGCATGATCAAGCCGCGTCTTGCTGCGGCTTCTTCTGCTTCTTTCGAGGGTCGAGGCCGATCGAGCGCGCGATGATCTCGCGCATGACTTCCGAACTGCCCGCATAGATCCGCGAGACTCTTGCGGCCGTGTACATGCGGCTGATCGGATACTCATCCATGTAACCGTTGCCGCCGTGTAGCTGCACGCATTCATCTGTTACGCGCGCCTCGAGCTCGCTGGTCCATAGTTTCGCTTTAGCTGCATCATCGGCTGATAACTCACCTTTATCATGTGCTTCGACGCAGCGATCAATAAACGCGTAACCGACGTCGATCTCGGTACGCATGTCCGCTAACTTGAAGCGCGTGTTCTGAAAGTCTGCAAGCGCTTTGCCAAACAACTTACGTTCGTTGACGTATTCAAGCGTCAGGTTGAATGCCGCTTCTGCATTCGCGATATATCCACATGCCCCGAGCAACCGCTCTTCGGCGAGGAAGTGCATCAGCTGATAGAAGCCACGATGGAGCTCGCCGAGCAGGTTTTCTTTGGGTACTTTGACGTTATTGAAGAATAACTCGGCTGTGTCCTGGCTCTTCATGCCCATCTTCTTCATATTCGTGCCACGCTCGAAGCCTTCCATGCCACGTTCAACCACGAACAGAGACAGGCCGTGACGACTAGCGGGATCTGTTTTGGCGACTACGACAACGAGATCGGCAAGGATGCCATTAGAGATAAACGTCTTCGAGCCGTTCAACAGAAAGTGGTCCCCTTTGTCTTCGGCCTTTGTGCGAATGCCTGCGACGTCGCTGCCAGCGCCCGGCTCGGTGATTGCAACTGCCAGAATATGCTCACCCGAAATACACTTCGGCAACCAGCGTGCCTTTTGCTCTGCGGTGCCCAGCTCGCCGATGTACGGACCGACCAGGCGACTGTGCAAGGTCATGAAGAAACCGACGTCACCGTGCCGGGCGTTTTCCTCAATCAGGATCTGCTCATAGCGAAAATCATTGACACCGGCGCCACCGTATTGCTCGTCGGCCCACATGAGTAGCAGACCCATTTCGCCCGCTTTGAGAAACGCTTCGCGATCGACGATGCCCTGCTCGTGCCATTTGTCGCTATTGGGTCCGATTTCATTTTTCATGAAGCTCCGCACGGAATCGCGAAACATTTCATGTTCTTCCTCGAATACTGTTCTTTCCACGTTACCTGCCCTTGAATTTGGCTTCGCGTTTTTCGAAAAAGGCTTTTACGCCTTCGCGATTGTCCTCGCTGCCGGCCAGCGCCTGCTGCCATTCGGCTTCGAGGTTGAATGAACTGGCCCAGTCGTTGTCCATGGCGTGGCGCATGACTTTTTTGGTTGCAGCCAGCGACATCGGCGCCCGCTTAGCAAGACTCTGTGCCCATGCCAATGCTGCGCTCTGCAACTCATCGGCTGGTACAGCTTTGTTGGCGAGGCCAAGCTCGACACATCGCTCTGCGGGGATCCGCTCGGACTCAACACTCAACTGATAGGCGCGGTGGTAGCCCAACTGCCTGACCAGGATCCAGTTAAGCCCGCCATCAGGGACCAGCGAAATCGTCGCAAACGGTGACAACAAGAACGCGTTGTCCGCCATGATTACGAGGTCGCAATACAGGGCCGTCGACATGCCGATGCCGGCCGCCGAACCCGGAATTGCGGAGATCACGGGCTTTGGCATCAATGCAATGGCGGATAGCACAGGCCGGTACTCGTATTGCAACTTGCCCGATACAGGCCGGCCCTCGAAACCACTCTTGAGGTCCGCTCCCGCACTGAAACAGCGGCCTTCACCCGTCAGAACCACAGCCCTGACCGAATCATCGTTGTGCGCTTTCTCGAGCGCCAACTGCAACGCCAGCGACAGTTCTGTCGTAAACGCGTTCATCGCATCCGGGCGGTTAATCGTAATGACGACAACCGCGCCGTCTTGTTCGTAGTTGACGAGATCGCTCATGCAGAGCTCCTGTTACATATTGCGGCGGTATTCGCCGCCAACGTGATACAGCGCGTTCGATATCTGGCCAAGTGAATTGTATTTGACTGTTTCCATGAGTTCCGCGAACACGTTGCTGCGTTCCCTGGCAGCTGTTTGCAAGCTCGCAAGAGCACCTGGACTCTCGTCGCCATGCGTTTTTTGGAAGGCTCTGACGTGACGAATCTGGTCGTCCTTTTCGGCTTCGCTCGAGCGTATTAGCTCGAGCTCGTGAACCTCGTCCTCCTGCCCCTCCTTCGGCAGAAACGTATTGACGCCAATTAGCGGCAACGAACCGTCGTGCTTCTTGCTTTCGTAGTAGAGGCTCTCTTCCTGGATCTTGCCGCGTTGGTACATCGTATCCATCGCGCCCAGGACGCCACCTCGCTCCGAGATGCGTTCGAACTCCTGGTAAACCGCTTCTTCGACGAGATCGGTCAGTTCATTGACGATGAACGAGCCTTGCCATGGGTTCTCACAGAAATTGAGTCCTAACTCGCGCGAGATGATCATCTGAATCGCCACCGCGCGACGTACCGACTGTTCGGTCGGTGTCGTGATCGCCTCGTCGAACGCATTCGTATGCAGGCTGTTGCAGTTGTCGAACAGCGCGTATAAGGCCTGCAAGGTCGTGCGAATATCGTTGAAACTGATTTCCTGCGCATGCAGGCTGCGGCCTGACGTCTGCACATGGTACTTGAGCATTTGCGATCGCGCGCTCGCACCGTAACGGTCGCGCATTGCTCGTGCCCATATGCGCCGGGCAACGCGGCCGATAACAGTGTATTCGGGATCCATGCCGTTCGAGAAAAAGAAACTCAGGTTAGGCGCAAAGTCGTTGATGTCCATGCCACGCGCGAGGTAGTACTCGACGATCGTGAAGCCATTGGCCAGTGTAAATGCGAGCTGGCTGATCGGATTCGCGCCGGCCTCGGCGATGTGATAACCGCTGATCGAAATGCTGTAGTAGTTACGAACGTTGTTTTCGATGAAGTACTGCTGTACGTCGCCCATCATCTTCATCGCAAATTCGGTCGAGAAGATGCAGGTATTCTGTGCCTGGTCCTCTTTGAGGATATCCGCCTGCACCGTACCGCGCACCATCGCCAGCGTTTCCTTGCGAATGCGCGCGTAGGTCTCCTTGTCGATAACTTTGTCGCCCGAAATGCCGAGCAAACCGAGCCCAAGACCGTCGTTGCCGGGCGGCAGTTCACCCACGTAATGCGGCCGATTCCTGCCTTTGAAGTACTTATCGATCTTCTTGCTTGCCGCTTCCCATTTACCCGTCTCTCGCAGGTGTTTTTCGACTTGTTGATCGATAGCGCTGTTCATGAAGAAAGCGAGGATCATTGGTGCCGGCCCATTAATCGTCATCGATACTGACGTTGTCGGCAAACAAAGGTCGAAACCCGAATACAACTTCTTCATGTCGTCAATGGACGCGATCGATACACCCGAGTTGCCGACCTTACCGTAGATGTCAGGCCGCTCGTGCGGGTCCTCGCCGTATAAAGTCACAGAATCAAAAGCCGTCGACAGCCGCGCAGCGTCCTGCCCGAGCGACAAGTAGTGGAAACGACGGTTGGTACGTTCGGGAGTGCCCTCGCCCGCGAACATGCGTGTTGGGTCCTCGCCAAGCCGCCGGTACGGGAAGACACCGCCCGTGTAGGGATAGCCACCCGGCAGATTCTCCTTTGACAGGAATACGAGCAACTCGCCCCAGTCCTTGTAGTCAGGTGCTGCGACCTTGGGAATCCTCTGGTGACTCAAGCTCTCGCGATAATTATTGCCTGTGATCTCGCGATCGCGAACGGTGTAGCTGTATTTCTCGGAGCGAACGCTTTGCTTGCGCCCTGGCCACTCCTTGAGCAGTCGTATCGACTCGGCCGTCAGATCGTTAAAGGCCTCCTGATAGCGTTGCCTGAGAACCAGCAAACTTTGATCACCACCTTCTGTCAGCGCGACAGGCTGATAGGCGCTCAATTCTTCAGGCAGTTGTGGGTCTTCGATCGACTTGAGCGCCTCGTACAGATGCTGCACGCGGCTGGCGATTTCGGCCTGCTTGTCGATACCGCCGTTGATCGCACGCCCTTGTTCTGCGATCTCTGCCAGATAGCGTATCCGTGCACCCGGAATCATCGCCATTGCACGAGGCTCCCTGACCGAGGTGTCGATGTCTGGCGTCCATTTGTTCTTGTCGAGGCCGATTTTATCGACAACGCGGCGGCACAGTTCGGCATACATGTAGCTGATGCCTGGGTCGTTAAACTGGCTTGCGATACTCGGGTAAACCGGAATGTCATCATCTGCAGTATCGAAGGCCGTGTGATTGCGTTTCCACTGCTTACGGATGTCTCTGAGTGCGTCTTCGGCACCACGCTTGTCATACTTGTTGAGCACGATCAGATCAGCGAAATCGAGCATGTCGATTTTCTCGAGCTGACTCGCCGCCCCGTACTCGCTCGTCATGACATAGACCGAATAGTCCACCAGATCGACGATCTCGCTGTCGCTCTGGCCAATGCCCGCCGTTTCGACGATAACGAGATCGAATCCCAGTGACTTCAGGAACAGGATGTGGTCGCCCAGCATCTCACTGGTTGCCAGATGCTGGCGTCGCGTTGCGATCGAGCGCATGAATATCTGTTCCGAGCGCAGCGTATTCATGCGAATGCGGTCGCCGAGTAACGCCCCGCCGGTGCGGCGGCGTGTCGGGTCGACCGCAAGCACGGCAATACGAATGTCCGGGAAGCAGGACAGGTAACGATTAAGCACCTCATCGGTCACGCTGCTCTTGCCGGCGCCGCCCGTTCCCGTAATACCGATGACCGGAACCTGACCCGCCTGCATCTTCCATTCCTTACGCAGCCTGGCGAGCGCGGCGTCATCGAAGGCTCCCTCTTCGATCGCCGAGATCATGCCCGCAATGTCGGTGGTGTGATCCGGGCTAACCGTTTTCGGCGACACGGTCTGGCGCCGTCCGGTTGCGGTCCTCTCCACGAGATCCCGAATCATGTCTTCGAGACCGAGCTCCATACCATCGTTCGGGTGGTAGATGCGCTCGACGCCGTAGTCCATAAGATTGTCGATCTCTGCCGGCGTGATCGTGCCACCGCCGCCACCGAACACCTTGATGTGCTCCGCACCCAGCTCGCGCAGGCGATCAACCATGTAGCGGAAGAACTCGGTGTGGCCGCCCTGATAGGAACTGACGGCGATGCCGTCGGCATCCTCCTGAATAGCTGCGCGAACGATATCGTCGACACTGCGATTGTGGCCCAGGTGAATAACCTCGACACCCTGTGCCTGAATCAGGCGGCGCATGATATTGATCGCGGCGTCGTGGCCGTCAAAAAGCGACGCGGCCGTCACAAAGCGCAATGGCGCCTGTTCGCGGGCTAGGGGTTTGCGGGGCAGATCACTCGCTGCGGTACTCATCGGATCTCATTCTCCGCGCAAAACACAGCAGGAGACCCCTTCTCTTCGGCGGGATTTCCTTAAAAATCAACAAGTTTTGCTCTTGAAAAAATTTTAATCTAGATTAAAATAATCCAGATTCGAGAAAATCTCAAGTGCAGAGTGCGCACAAGGCGCGCGCAGGAACGGATTGATTATGGCCCGAAATCCCGACGAAACCCGCTTTCAGGCACAGCGCGATCGCGTACTCAAGGCAGCGGCCCATTGCTTTAACCAAAAAGGCTACAGCGGTACATCATTGAAGAACGTCGCTGACATGCTTGGTCTGACCGACCCTGCCCTTTACTACTATGTGCGCAACAAGGAAGAACTCGTCTACCTGTGCTACGTGCGCGCTGCCGACGTGGGCCGCGAAGCCATGCAACGGGCGGTGGCCGAGGGTGGCAATGGAATTTGCCAGGTGCGGCAGTATCTGCGTTACCACATCGAGATCATGGTCGGCGAACGCGGGCCAATTGCGATCATGAGTGAGATTCCGTCACTCAAGCCCGAACATCGCGACGAGGTCCTCGAGGTCTCGAGACAACACAGTCTGAACTTTGAGAAAATTCTCGAGCACGGTATCGCTGACGGCAGCATCCATAGTTGCGACGTGCGCATGACCGGCAACGCAATCATGGGCTCGATTAACTGGATTCCGAAGTGGTATCACGGCGACACAAAGATGGCGGAAAAGATCGTTGCCGAGTTTCCCGGTGTCCTGTCTAGAGGGCTGGAAAAAGTCAGCCGCTAGTCCAGTGTATCGAGATGCTCGCCGAGCTGCGCTTCGATCGAAGCCAGATCGACATTTTCGATATTAAAATCGGTGATTTCGACGTTCGAGTGTCGGGCGATGTACTCAAGCCGAGACTGAATCCGATTATGAATTTGGCGGTAATATTCCGCACCCGACGTTGCGGAGCCCGGGCGACTTGGACTGATGATCGTCAGGGAACTGCTATCACGTGACAGCCGCGACCCTGTGCGAGCTTCGAGCAACTCGTAGTCGGCCTCTACGGCTTTCATCAGCAACGCCAGATCACCGTATTGCTTGCGTAACTGAATGAATAGCAGATCAGAGCGAGCCTGCTGCGCATCGTCCAAGGTCACCATGAGTCGGTCCCGAGCCTTGTCGAATTCCTTGATGCCACGCTCCGCGGCCAGTCGATACCAGGCTGATGCAACAACCCGATCCTCGGGCACACCCTTTCCAGCCAGGTACATGAAGCCGACCATGTACTGGCCGTATTTGTCGCCGATTGGGGCTAGTTCATTGCGATAGATAAAGAATGCGCGCTCGTAGTCTGTCCGCTGATAGACCTTTTCGGCCTGATCCTGCACGCGCAGAGTCTTGGAACTGATCGGCACACCGGGAAATGTGGTCGTTGTCTGCGCGCCGGCAAGCGAGAATTGCAGACACACAATCGCCGCCAGAGAAACTGTCAGTATTCTTGCCAACTCACTCACTACAGCACTTCGACCACATTATGTGGATTGGACCGTCCCGGGACAGGCTTAGTTCCGATCGGAACTGAGACCAATCAATCTCTGAAATCCGGCACACGCTTCTCAATGTTCGCCATCACAGCCTCGAGCTGATTCTGCTTGCCAAAAACGCCCATCTGGAGTTTCGCTTCCAGCGCCAGGGCATCGGCCTCCGGCATCTGCCAGGCGGCGTTGAACAGTCGTTTCATTGATCGGATTGCGTCGGGCGATTTCGCGCAGAGTGCTGTTGCCATCTCCTTGGCCGCGCCCAGCGGATCGTCGTGCAGCGCCGTGACGATACCCAATCGCAGCGCTTCCTCGCCTCCTACAGGTCTTCCCGACCAGGCGAGTTCCTTGACGCGGTCGACCGGCAGAATATCCCGCAAGGTCGTGCTGATGGCCATATCAGGAATCAGACCCCATTTGATCTCCATGATCGACAGGCGCGCATCGCCTGCTGCGTACCGCAGATCGGCACCGAGCGCGATTTGCAGGCCCCCACCATAGGCGACGCCCGTTATGGCGCAAATGACCGGAATCGGCAGCTCGCGCCAGGCATAGGCCGCGCGCTGAAAGCGGTTGGCGGGTGACGGGGCGACGGGCGCCATTGATTGTGCGTCGACGATCACATCGCCTTGCCGAAACAGGTCAACATCGATGCCCGCGCAAAAATTGGCGCCGGCACCATGCAGGATTACGGCGCGCAGCGATCGATCGGACGCCAGTTTCTTGCCGGCGTCGCCAAGCGCGTCAAACATCTCCAGGTTGAGCGCGTTGGCCTTGTCAGGTCTGTTCAGCATCACCTGCGCGATGTGGCCATCGATCGACAGTGTTACCGGTTCACTCATCAGGGGTATCCAGCTAGGTTGCCAAAGTACACTTTCCATTGCGCAACACCATGACGTCGCGCTCTATCGCTGTGCATCGGAAGGACACGATATTGCCGTCCTGCCACATGTCGGTCCTGATCGTATCACCGGGCATTACCGGAGACGAAAAACGCGCGTCGAATGCCTCGATCAAGGTGTAGTCGTAGTCACAGATGGTCCGCAAAATCGCACCGCATGCGATGCCATAGGTGCAAAGCCCATGCAATATCGGCACCTGAAATCCTGCCGCTGTTGCCGTCGATGGATCGGCATGTAGCGGATTTCGGTCTCCGTTTAGTCGAAAAAGCAATGCCTGGTCGACGCGCGTGCCACTCTCGCAGTAAAGATCAGGATCACGCCGCGGCGCGCGGTGCGGCGCCGGCCCGGACCCGCTTACGCCGCCGAACCCGCCGTCGCCACGCGCAATGACCGTCATGCCGAGCGTAAAAATAGCGGTATCGTCTTTCGCAAGCCGCCCTTCCGCCTCGAACAGAATCATGGCGCCACGTTTCGGCCCACGATCATAGACATCGACAATGCGCTTGTTTACCAGCAGTTCGGCCGCGGCAGGCAGAGGACGATGCAGGTGCAAGCGCTGCTCAGCGTGCAGCACTTGCGTGAAGTCCCAGCCAAGATCCGGCGGAAACATGTCCGGTACAAGTATGCTGGCCATTGACGGTACCGTGCGCAACGGGCGCCCCTGCTCGTAGACGTACGGTAGTTCTTTAAGGTTAAGCGGGTCACGCCCGAAACCGATGCTCTGCGCGTAGAGCATCGTCTCAGTGTCAGCGTAACTGAGCTGAAGATCGTCGACCGATGTCGCCATCAGCTCGTCGTAATTAAGTGTCATGAATTTCCTGATACCAATAGGATTCAACCGCGAGTTGCGTATTGCCAACCCAGTTCCGCCAGTGGGGAGACGGCTTTCACTGCCTGCGCCGCATGGGCACTTGCCGCCGTGCCGTCGCGAACGCGTCCCGCAATGCCTTGCAAGATAGCCGCCAATCGAAAGAAATTAAAGGCCGAGTAAAAGTTGCGATTTGCGATGCCCTCTGTTCGTCCGGTACGTTCGCAATACAGTGCCGTGTACGCGTCCTCGTCAGGTATTCCCAACCCGGCCAGGTCCTTGTCGAGCAGACCCGTCGAACCGATGCCGATCTCCGGCATTTGCCAGGCCATCAGGTGATACGTGAAGTCGGCGAGCGGATGGCCGATTGTTGAGAGTTCCCAGTCGAGTACCGCGATGACTCTGGGTTCGACTGGGTGCACGATCATGTTGTCGAGGCGAAAGTCGCCATGGACGATTCCGGCGGACTCATCATCCGGAATATTCTCAGGCAACCACTCCATGAGCGCGTCCATCGATTCAATCTGACCGGTCTCCGACGCGCGGTATTGGCCGCTCCAGCGTGATACCTGTCGCGTAAAATAGTTGCCTGGTTTGCCGTAGTCCTCGAGCCCAAGGGCCTCGTAATCGAAGCTGTGCAGCCTGGCGATCGTCTCGTTGACGTTGTCATACAGCGCCGCGCGACCCGCGGAATTCGCATGCGGCAAGTCCAGCTCCCAGAATATTCGGCCGTCAACGTATTCCATGATGAAGAACATCGTGCCGATGACCTCATCGTCTTCACACAACACATACGGGCGCGGCACCGGAAAATCGGCGCCATACAACGCGCTGATAATACGGTACTCCCGATCGACGGCATGCGCGGACTGCAGGAGTTTGCCGGGCGGCTTGCGGCGCAACACGTAGTTGCCGGAATCCGCTTCGAGCAGGTAGGTCGGATTGGACTGGCCACCTTTGAACTGGCTGACCTCGAGCGGCCCGCGAAAGCTCTCCACATGCGATGCCATGTATTCTTCGAGTTGGCCAACATCGAATCGATGCGCCTCGGCGACGTCACGAGTACCCGTGTTTTGCTCCTGCCGAGTACTCACCGAGGCTTACCCTCGTTGCCGCGACAATCGCCCGTGGCAAACAGCGATTTGCCTTCGCGTGTTGACATGAATATTCGCTCCCAAGTCGAACGGCCATCATACCGCATGGACGACCCGGTTCAGGGAGCTACATTCTGAAAATACCGAACGGCGTCTCGTCGTCGCGCGGCCGATTCATGGCTGCCGACAGTCCGAGCGCCAGTACCTTGCGGGTATCGACCGGATCGATGACGCCGTCATCCCACAGCCGCGCACTCGCATAATAAGGATGCCCCTGCGATTCGTACTGATCACGAATGCTGGACTCGAACTCGGCCTGCTGTTCTTCGGTCCACTCGTCACCTCGCGACTCGAGTCCCTCGCGCTTGACCGTCGCTAGCACGATGGCTGCCTGTTCTCCGCCCATAACCGAAATGCGCGCGTTTGGCCACATCCAGATCATGCGCGGGTTATACGCTCGACCGCACATCGCGTAGTTGCCGGCACCGAATGATCCGCCAATAACGACCGTGAATTTCGGTACGGTCGCCGTCGCCACGGCATTGACCATCTTCGCACCCTCTTTCGCAATACCGGCATGTTCGACGCGCTTGCCCACCATAAAGCCGGTGATGTTCTGCAAGAATACGAGCGGGATACCGCGGCGATTACACAGTTGTATGAAGTGCGCGCCTTTTTGCGCGGATTCCATAAACAATATGCCGTTGTTCGCGACGATACCAACCGGACAGCCGTCGACGTGCGCAAAACCACAAACGAGCGTAGATCCGTAGAGCTTCTTGAACTCCTGAAACTCGGAGCCATCCACGATACGTGCGATCACCTCGCGTACGTCGTACGGGAAACGGTATTCACGTGACACGATGCCGTAAATATCATCGGGAGGATACTCGGGATCCACTGGTTCGCGGAGTTTCAGGTCGACGCGCTTCGACAAATTCAGATTGGCGACGATTTCGCGGGCGATCATCAATGCGTGCGTGTCGTCGTCGGCCAGATGATCGGTGACGCCCGAGATTCGCGAATGGACGCTGCCGCCACCCAATGATTCGGCATCGACGATTTCGCCCGTCGCCGCTTTGACCAGCGGCGGCCCACCGAGAAAGATCGTGCCCTGATTGCGGACAATTATCGCCTCGTCGCACATCGCAGGGACGTACGCGCCTCCCGCGGTGCAAGACCCCATCACCGCCGCGATTTGCGCAATGCCCTTTGCTGACATGCGTGCCTGGTTATAGAAGATACGGCCGAAGTGGTCACGGTCGGGAAATACCTCGTCCTGGCGCGGCAGGAACGCACCGCCCGAGTCGACGAGATAGATGCACGGCAGACGATTTTGTTCGGCGATCTCCTGGGCACGAAGGTGCTTCTTTACGGTTAGCGGATAGTAAGTACCGCCTTTCACGGTCGCGTCGTTGGCTACGATCATGCATTCGACGTCGTTGACACGGCCGACACCGGCAATTAGACCCGCGGCGGGCACGTCGTCACCGTACACACCGTGCGCCGCCAGCATGCCGATTTCGAGAAACGGAGATCCATCGTCGATCAATGTGTCAATGCGATCACGTGGCAACAATTTGCCACGTACGAGGTGGCGCTCGCGCGAGCGTGCGGATCCGCCCGTCAGAATCTGATCTCTGACTTCGCGGAGGTCTTCGGCCAGCGCCGTGTTGGCGGCCGAGTTCTGTTGAAAGTCCTCCGAATCGCGATCGATCTTGGTTTCAATTACTGGCATTAAATAACTCGCGGCCGATCAACATGCGCCGTATCTCACTCGTGCCGGCACCGATTTCGTAGAGTTTGGCGTCGCGAAGCAGGCGCCCGGCCGGATACTCGTTGATGTAACCATTGCCGCCGAGTGCCTGGATAGTCTCGCACGCCATCCACGTCGCTTTCTCTGCAGCGACCAGAATACAGCCTGCTGCATCGAAACGGGTAGTCTGTTCGCGATCGGTCGCTTGCGCTACCGCGTACACGTAGGCGCGACAACTGTTCATCGCCGTATACATGTCGGCGATCTTGCCCTGCATCAGCTGAAACTCTCCGATTGCCTGGCCAAATTGCTTGCGATCGTGAACGTAGGGCAAGACGATGTCCATGCACGAGCGCATGATTCCCAATGGGCCGCCCGCGAGGACGAGGCGCTCGTAATCGAGACCGCTCATCAATATCGCAGCGCCCTTGCCTTCGCTTGCAAGCAGATTGGCAACGGGCACGCGACAGTCCTCGAACAGCACCTCGCTGGTGTCCGAGCCGCGCATACCCAGCTTGTCGAGTTTTTGCGGTGTCGAAAGGCCCGGAGTACCGCGCTCGACAACAAACGCACTAAGTCGGCCGCTGTCAGCGTCAGTGACTGCATAAACGATCAGCACGTCCGCCTGCGGCGCATTCGTGATCCACATTTTGGAACCGTTCAGAATGTAGTCATCACCGTCACGGACTGCGCTTGTGCGCATGCTCATGATGTCGGAGCCCGCACCAGGCTCGCTCATCGCCAGGGCACCGAGGTGCTCGCCGGAAACGAGCGCAGGCAGGTGCCTTGCTCGCTGCTCTTCGCTGCCCCAGCGGTGCAATTGGTTCACGCAGAGATTGGAATGTGCCCCATACGACAGGCCGATCGACGCCGACGCCCTGCTGATTTCCTCCATCGCAACGACGTGTGCGAGATATCCGAGTCCGGCGCCACCGTACTCTTCCGCGACCGTAATACCCAGCAAACCCAGTTCGCCAAGCTCCGGCCACAAGTCGCGGGGAAACTCGTTATCAGCATCGATATCAGACGCCCGCGGCGCAATCCTGTCTGTCGCAAACGCATGCACCGTCTCCCGCAACAGGTCAATTTCTTCGCCAAGACCAAAATCGAAATCCAACATAAGCGATACAGCCTGAAAATGAGGGTATTTGATTGTCCCAATTGCGGGGATCAGATGAATACCATAAGGCAGGTATCGGTCCTCAGGAGCGCGACAGATCCTCGATAAATCGCGAAAACAGCTCGTATTGGGACGTAATGCCGAGTTTTGCGAACAGGTTGCGCTTGTGCACCATGACCGTCCCGGGTGCGATCTGCAACTCGTGCGCGATCGACTTCGCCGAATGGCCTCGTAACAGCAGCTGGGTTATTTCGCGCTCTCTGTCTGTCAGCAACGCTTCGCCGAAATTTTCGAAGCATTGGGTCAGTCGCCGGTGCAAGCTGTCGTCACGTTCATAGACGCTCTGACCTTTCGGCCATCGCTCCCAGATATTGCGCATGGCCGCGTGCACGATCTGCTCAATAAGGCTGAGTCGATCGAGTTCCGCTTTGGTGAACATCTTCTCCCGGCGGCCCACGACAAGTGCCAATGTACTGCGATCCGACACGTCGAGCAGAAAATCCATTTCATCAAGGAGGTGCGTTCGCTCACAATACTGCCGGTAGTACTCACTCGAACGAAACCGATCGGGCGTCTGGTCCCGAAACCGGCACAGAGACGGCTTGTCATCACGTAATGCGAGTTGATACAGCGGATCCAGCAGGTAAGGGCCGGCCAGATACCGATCGAGGTAGTGCCTGGCACCGGCCGGTTCGAGTGTGTGGTGGACAATATCGGGCGGTGCATCTTCATGAAACGCAAGCAGACAGGTGCCCTCGTGATCGACTACAAGGCCGATCGCTGCGACCAGCGCATTACAGGTTGCAAGGGCGTCACCGCTGCGAATGAGTGTCGCAACAGCGTTTTGCCACTCGGGCGCATCAAAACGGGTCCTCACAGGATCGTCCTTATGTCAGATATCGCCCGATTTACGGTTGATAAAGCGCCGCAATGGATCCACCCGGATCTGCAACCACGCAGAATCGGCCACCGGCAAGTCCGCGCGGTTCGACAACTATTCTGCCACCGTTCGAGGTGCAGGCGGCCGCGCTTGCTTCGACATAAGCCACGACGATGTAAATCAGCCACCCGGACGGCAGCTCCGCGTTGCTGCCACGCGCGTGACAAACACCCGCTACGCCCTCACCCGACACCGGCATCTTCATGACGTAGTCGCTGTAGCCGCCCGTGTCCACATCATCAGTCTCCCAACCGACGACGGCTTTATAGAAGTCACGCACGCCGGGCGCGTCGTCGACCGTCATATCGATCCAGCCAATCTTGCCTACTTCGTTGGAATCACTCATCTCAAATCCCCTTTTGGCAACTCAGAATGTCATTAAAACGAGGTCAAAAACGATGCCGCGTTGCCGCCTATCGGTCCTTCGCCCAGCCGAGCGTAGCGCAGGTAATCGCCACCCTGTGGATAGTCGTCGGTTTGCGGATTGCTGACTCTAAGCGCGCGATTGCGGTGATAGAGCCTGAGCTGCGACGCGAGGGGAATGACCTTTTCGGGATCGCCACCGGTCAACTCCTGGTGCAGCCTCGGTAGTCGATACCACGGCACATTCATGTTCGAATGATGGGCGTTGTGATAGCCGAAATTCAGGGTCAGCCAATTGATTCGCGGATAGCGCAATGACAGCGGCACACTGAACGTGTGCTCTTGCTCCCAGTCGAAATCGCCCTTGTGTGGTGGCTGCACGTATTGAAACAGCGTCGCGTTATAGGGGTAGTCGTGCTGCAAGGCATCCGTGAAGCGCAGCACGTGCATCATTAGCATGTAGGCAATCACATAGAGCAGCGCCGCTCTTGGGAAGAAAAGCAACAGCGCGATGAACAGGCTGCCACGAATCAGTATTACCACGACGTTGCGCGAACGCTGATCACGACGTTGAGGAATGATGAATGACGTGAAGACCATGATGAAGTGCATGATCAGGTCGTGCGCCGGAATATAGAACCACTCCAGAAACCGCGTGGCGCGCAATACTATTGGGTGCTTCTCGAAGAACTCGTCGTATTCAAACCAAACCACATCATCATTATCAACATGGTGCCGAAAGTGTTTGTAACGCATGTCCTCGTACGTGCCATATGCCGCACCACAGATCCAGCTCATGAACCTGCCGAGGCGCGCATTGTTCTGGCCGCGCTTGAAAACCAGGTTGTGGCCGCAATCATGGATCAGATATGCGGCAATCGTCATTGCGTGGGCAAGCAGCAGCGTCGCGAGCACATTGACGGGCCAGGCGGGATAAAAGAGTCCGGTAAAGCCGGCCAGGTAGCCGGCGACAGAGTACAGCACGGCGGCGCCATTGTAGCGCAGCCCTTCTGGCTCTTTGAGATTCGAGACAATAGTCGCCATCAGCATTAACTGGTCGGTGCTTTTTTCTTTGTACACATACGCTGTTTGTATTGCTAGCATAGACGATTCCGGGCAACCAGCCACATAAAGAGAGTCAGGATGAAGCTCGTCACCGCCATTGTTAAGCCGTTTCGCCTCGACGATGTTCGCAACGCACTGAGTGAGGTTGGAATTCAGGGAATGACTGTCAGCGAGGTCAAGGGCTTTGGCCGGCAGCGTGGCCATACAGAACTTTATCGCGGCGCCGAATATGTCGTCGATTTTCTGCCGAAAGCGAAGATTGAGGTCGCGGTGTCGGATGACCTCGTTGAACGCAGCGTGGAGGCGATCATCGAGAGCGCCAAAACCGGCAAGGTCGGCGACGGCAAGATCTTCGTTACCGACATTCACCAGGTCTGGCGTATCCGCACTGGCGAGACCGGCGACAGCGCACTCTAGGCGAAGAAACCCAGCGCTGCCCGAACTACCATAAACCAAACCGCCAGCGCACTGGCCATGTAGGCCAGGAAACGCAGCGTCACGATGTTTCGGCTGCAGTGAATTGCGCTATGAATGACACGAAACCCGAAAAAAACCCACGCAGCGCCGAGGTATACGGCATCGACCTGTGCGGTCACGAACAGATAAAGACACAAGGCGTAGAACACAACAGGAAGCTCGAACAGATTCCTTAGATTCTGCGCCGGATAGCTGATTGCTTCCGGAATGATCTGCGCGCATTTTTCCGGGGTCGTCAATCGCTGCGGATCGATGTTGTTGCGTTTCAATGCGTAATACAGAATGCATTCAGCTTGTTGCCATCCAGGTCGCGAAAATAGCCGGCGTAGAAATTGCCGAAACGGGCGCCAGGTGCCCCTTCATCGGTGCCGCCGAGTTCGATTGCCCTGGCGTGAAACGCATCGACTTTGTCCGGCGCATCCATCACGATCGCCACCATCACTCCGTTGCCAACCGTTGCCGCCTCATTGTTGAACGGTTTGGTGATCGAGACGGCCGGCGCTGTTGGTCCGGTTGACCAGGCGATGAATGTATCACCCTCCATCGCTCGACCGGCACCCACCATTGCAAACAATTCATCATAGAACTTCGCGGCCTCATCAAATTTGTTCGTGCCGATGGTCACGTAACCAATCATCGTCTTCTCCTGTTCTTGTTAGGTAATGACCGTGCGCCACTTCGAGAGTTTTTGTGCGTACGCCATTGAAGCATAAGCTGGGCTCGTCGACGGCAAGGTCTCAAATTGCCTCGCTCCGACCGCGTCATCAAGCACAACGAATCGCCGGAAGATCTGGGCGGCTTTCTTGCCGTTGAAGCCGACCAGCTGGATGGCGCGGTGCATTGCAAAAAAACTCTTGAAATCATTAACTTCTGCGGTCTCCATCGCAATATGCGCGTCCATGCTGCCCGGGCGAACGGATTCCGCGAGAACGTCCCACAGCGCAACACCGTATTCGAGAAGCACATCACAGCGCTGCTCGTAGGACCCTGCGGCGCCCGTGATTTCGCGCATTATTTTCCAGAAAGCGTTCTGCGGATGTGCGTAATACTGCCCGACACGCAACGAGCGCTGCCCGGGCAAGCTACCGAGAATCAGGATACGCGCATCCGCCCGGGCAACCGGCGGAAAACCACTCGACGACGCGATGCTCGTTTCTTGTTCCTTTGCCTGAATTATCGACTCCCCTCTTATTCAGCGCGTCATCATAATCTCTCCATTACGGAGAAAACGATGAAGCCACCCACATGGATGCCCCTGCTGCCGCTGCTGCTGCTGCTTGCGGCCCAGCCGCCCGCAAGCGCTCACAACAAATGCGACAAGGCGGAGTGTGCGGTCGTCAAGGAGAAGATTCGCACGATCGAATCAAAGATGCGATCCGGTTACACGCGCGCGCAAGGCGAACGCTATGAATCTCAGTTGCGCGAGCTGCGCGCGAAGCGCTACAAGATCTGCCGCTAGTCCTCCTTGCGAGTCTTCTCAATATCCAAGTTCCGGATTTACGACATTCAGCAGCGCATCGCCCGCAACGAATCGTCGCAGATTCTCCTTTGCCAGGATGCCATGCCGTATTCTGTTGCCGCCGCGTCCCGCGACATGCGGTGTAACGATGACATTGCTCATCTGCCAAAGTGCATGGTCGCGCGGCAACGGCTCGGGATCTGTCACGTCAAGCCCTGCGCCGGCAATCTGACCGCTTTCGAGTGCCGCAACAAGGTCACTTGTAACAACCGTTTTGCCGCGCCCGACATTGACGAAATGGGCGCCGCGCTTCGCGGCCGCAAAGAACTCGGCATCGAGTATCCCGGTCGTTTCCGCCGTCAGTGGCAGAGCGTTGACAATGAAGTCGGCTTGCGCCGCGAGTTCGAAACGCTCGCTCGACAAACCGACGTAGTCGACAAACTCCGGGCCCTCGCGGGAACTGCGACGTGTCGCGAGCACACTCATATCCAGCGCCGCCAGCCGCCTTGCGGATTCGGTGCCGATGCCACCGAGACCGAGTACGAGCACCGTCTTGCCACCGATTGACTGCATACCGGAGGTCATGCCCGACCCACGCTGCCAATCGCCCGCCGCCATCGCCTTGCTGTACGGGCCCAGGTTCCGCGCCAGGGCCAGCACCAGCGCCGTGACGTGCTCCGCGATTACGGGCGACGACATCTTCTGCATATTCGTTAGCACGATATCCCCCGAAGCGACGCGTTCCAATGCCAGGCATCGATCAGCGCCGGCGCTAAATATCTGCATCCACATCACCTTCGGCGCTGCGGCCACGAGTCGCTCAGAACAAAAACCCATGATCGCGTCGGCGTCCACCGCATGGCGAAGCGCCTCATCTTCAGTTCTTACCCTGACCAGTTCTATGCCGGGTGTGGAACCCGCAACAACATCGTAGAAGCCCGGAATGTCGCGGACGATTATCTTGCGTGGCTCCGTCCAGCCCGGCCGATCCCGCATCGCAACATCACCCGCTTTCACGCCGGCCTGCTCGACGAGCTGATCGAGTTCCGTATCTGCACTGGCTGGCCCGATAGCGAGCAATAGCAGTGACATCGCGACTGTACGCAGCAGCGGCTTTTGCATTCGACTGGTCCCCAGGAACCTACTTGTCCCACAGCATAAGATCGCACAACGTCCGTTGCAAAGACGGATGATCCGGGGAGTCTGCGCATGCGCCACCACGACGAATACTAATCGGCCTGTGGCCGCGGGACTTGCGCAACCGAAGTAAAGCTCAACATCGCGAGCCATGAGGTTGCGCAAGTCCCGCGGTCGCAGGCCGTCGTTACGCTGGGAAGAAGTCGATCGGCTTGGTGGTCGTTATCGGTTCGACGTCTTTGGCTTCGAAACGGAACAACTTGATGCGCTGTACAAGCTTGCGTTCAAGCTCGGAATCGCCGAGTTCACTGGACACAACCTCGCAGAACGTGACGGCGCCATTCGGTGCAATCGTCAGACGTAACACAAGCTTGCCTTCGAGTGATGGGTCACTGCGCAAAGCGCGGTTGTAGAGAGCGAAGATCGCACCCTTGTTCTTGTCGAAAACGAGTTCGATTTCTTCACGTGAGCGCGAAGCCTTGCCGCTCGTGCCGGAACGACGTGCTCCACCGGCCGGACCGATGCCGGCGACAGGACTGGCGACCTTCGTCGTAGATCGGCCCGCAATTCCCGTTCCGCCCGTGTTGCGGCTCATATTGGCTGTATTGATACCGCCTGACGCGGTACCAACCTTGGACGTAATCATTGAGCGTTGATTGCGCTCAGCTTCGCCTACTCTTGCCGATAGCGGGCGATCATCCGCGACCTTGTCGAGCAGGTCCTGATCGACAAGATCAGCAAGGTCTTCCGCGAATGGCATAAATGCCGCTTGCGCCTGTTCGCGTGCAATCTCCGCCCGATCGGGTACGGGTTCAGGCTCGGGAATCGGCTCTGGCTCGGGCTCTGGCTCATTTTCTACGACCTTCTCAGGCTCTGCCTCCGGCTCGGGCTCAGGTTCAGGCTCTTTCGGTTTTGGCGGAGGAGGTGGCGGTGGCCTTTGCTCGAGCAACAGCTTCGCAATACGCGGCGGAATTTCCTCCACCTCGTTGGGATCGCGCTCGGGCGTCGGGAGAAACGGCCAGACAAGACTGAGCGCGAGTGTCACCAGGAACACGATTCCGAGCAGACGCTGGAACTTCCTTTCCTGGCCTGCGCCTGCAGTCCATGGCAGTTCGTACTCTCTATAGAACGGTAAATCCAATTCCGGGGCTCCTAAACTCTATCCCTGTCCCGATTAACGCGCAGCCTGCAAATCATCGAGCTCATCCGAGCTCTTCTGCAGTACCGCCAGCGAAATCTGACCGTAGTCCGACGCCGTACAGGTCGCCATTACCTTCTTCAGCAACCTGTACGGAATATCCTTGTCACCCATGATCGTGACTTCACGACCTGCGATATCGTCCTGTGCTTCGCGCCGCAAAACGCGGTCATTCTGAGACTTCAGCGCCTCACGCAACGCCGGAATGTCATTGCCCTTGGTTCGCAATACATCTGCGACCTTCGCGACGGGCTCGCCCTGAACAATGATGTCAATATCGCTGATCAGGATAACGACTGTTTCCTTCGCCTTGTCCTCAGCGATGGACTCCGGCAATTGCAAGTCCTTCGCGTTCGGCAACACCTCGACGTCCGATGAATTCACGAGCAGGAAGAAAACCAGAATCGTGAAGATGTCCATCAGCGATACGAGATTCAGCGTTCCAGCACTATGGCGCTTGTGGTGCTTCGCCATCCGTTTTGCGCGACCCGACTTGACCATCGCTCAGGCACCCCCGTCCAGGACTGGCGCATCGCCGATCGAAATATCCGGGAACAGATCTTTTCGAACGATCTCTTCCTCCTCGACCGACACACTCACGCGCACTCGGTCCATTACCTGCACGAGTACGTCGTACGGTATGTCCGACTCGAGGAGAATGGCCGCATCCGTCTTCGTCGGATAACCTTTCTTGATGACCGTAAGCTTTTGGCTCAAAGCATCATAGTTGTATCCGTCAACAGAGTTCGGGTACACGCCCAGTCTTCCCTGATTTCGGTCACCGACCTCGATTTTGTCCGAGCGGACGGTAACTTCCAGTTGAAACGTCTGGTCCTGCGGATCCACGGGCTCGGTAGAGGAGCCTGGCAGATTCAATTGTAGAATCGCCAAACGCGAGAACACCGCTGTGATCAGCAGGAACGGAACCAGAATCACCATCAGATTCATAAATGCCGTGATATTGAGTTCGGCCGTCTCATGATTGAAGTGACGACCGCGTTTACGGCTGCGAATCATGTTTAGGCTCCGGCAGTCTTCAACTGGCGTTCTGTGACAGCGTTCAGGAACTTCACGCTCGCCATCTCAAGGCTGTCAACGAGCTGATTCGTTTTCGTCTGCAACAGCGCGTGAACCAGCAGCAACGGGATAGCGGCCATCAGACCAAAAGCAGTAGTGTTCATCGCGACCGAGATCGAGGCCGACAACATGTCAGCTTTATCGGCCGGATTGGCATTCGACACTGCTGTAAATGCGTTGATCAGACCGATAATCGTGCCGAGCAGGCCAAGCAGTGTCGCAATGTTGGCAAGTGTCGCAAGATAGTGCGTACGCCGTTCAAGCCGTGGCATGACTTCCATCAGGCTTTCTTCCATCGCCTTCTCGATATCGTCACGGCGACGCGCAGACTTCACACGGTACAGGCCGTAGGTCAGAATCGAGCCGATAGCTGCCTTCGATTTGGCCGTGTGCTGAGCTGCTTCCTGGAAGTTACCGGCCTTTAAGGACGGTACAATTTTCTTCCATAAAGAGCGATTGCTAGCGCCCGACAGTGTCAGATACATCCAGCGCTCGATCGCGATCGCGACGCCGAATGCGAATACGAACAGGATTGGGTACATGAACGGACCGCCATCCTGAAAAAATCGCACAAATGTGCCCATTGTCTTGCTCCTCTAAGAACATTTCATTCGCGGCCGAAGCCGCTTATCAATATCGCCCGCCGGGGCGGGCTCGTACTACTCGTCTTGCCCTTCATACAGGTCGCCGTAGTAATCGACCTGTCGTACAAATTCTTCTCTGTCGAGCGGCGCCAACACCTCATCCAACAACGTGTTGACCGGCCGTCCCATCAGGTCACCCGGATCCGACTTTTGCCAGGGCACGATGTACAACACCTTTGGCAGCTCCTGGTTACCCGTAATCTCGGTGCGGCCAAGTTCCAGCCTGTCCATCACCTGCGAACCACTCTGTCGCCGCGTCACATCGGCCGCCAACACTGCAGATGTGACACCCGGTTCCACTGCCTCTCGCTCTTCTTCGATCACGCCAGACGTATCGACCGCTGGCTCAAGTTCGGCGGAAGTGTCTACGCTCGGTTCGAACTCTTCCGCCGCCGAGGTATTAACTCTCGGTTCCAGCCCATCGTCTGTGCCTTCCTGGGCCAGAGCAAAAGTGGCAAACGACGCCAACAGAATGGCCCGCATGAATCCGGGCCCGAATACTGTGACTTTTTGAGTATCCATGTCTGTTATTCCGCCACGTTTGCCGTGCGCTGATTCGCCGCCACGCGGCGCCTCAGATCTGCAATCCACTTCTCGACCTGTTTGTCGCCACCGGTCAGTTGCTGATAAATCTCAAAATGCTGCAGTGCGGCATCGAGGCGCTGCAAATACAGTTCATTCAGAACGCCAAGGTTGTAGTGTGCCAAGGCGTAATCGGGCGACGCTGTGACGGCCTTCAAATATGCGGCTTCTGCTTCAATAAATTTGCCATTTCTGCGAAGTAGCATGCCCTGCTGGTTCAATGCGGCCGGATGCTCGGGGTTTAGCGCCAGAGCCTCGTCGATAGCGGCCTGAGCCGCCTCGTCATTGCCGTTTTGCGAATGAATGATCGCAAGATTGACATGCACGCCCGGAAACGCCGGGTATCGGAGCAGGAAATCCTTGAGCCGCAGCTCGGCGTCGAGGAAATCACCCGATGCCATGACGGCAACGGCCTGCTCAAACAGCGTTTGGGCCTGTGCGGGAATTTCCGGCGACGGCACCGCCTGCCCGCCAGAGACTTCCTCGGCAACCGGCTTGCCGGCTGCCGTAGATTTTGGTTCCGACGACGCACAGCCCGCCACAACCAGGATGGTGGCAGGTATCAGCAGCCGCATGGGCAGACTAGTATAGCGCTGTAACCACATCTTCACTGCGTTCCACTTTCGCGTATCGCGCCGGCATCAGACCGGCGAGTCGTGCAAAACTTTTCCTGACCCATTCGTCGTACACGCCGTCCGGCGTGCGATCGGCGTTCGCCTTGTATAAGTCAATTGCCTTTTCTTCGAATGGAAACATCTGTTCCTCGAGCAACAGCTCATATTGCTCAAGCGCCGCCTCATCGAGGTCGGATGGTCGTTCCGATTCCATCAGATCCGTACTGAATTGCTCGTAGACCTCACCGAGCCGGAATGTCGCTGCCGTCGTCACTTCGGCAACGCCGTAATCCGCCGCATTTGTATAGACCTCGATGACGTCTTCCATTAGCGAACGTTTGAGCTTCATGCTCTCGGCCAAGGGTTGATTCAGCTTGACCACCGTAAAGCGCCTGAGTACGGGTTCAGCCAGTTCAAGAGACGCCGTTGCAGCCAGGTACCGTGTTCGATCAGAACGCTGCGATCCTGCCGTGGCGTCCACACGGACGAGTTCCTCGAGCCGCGCCGTCACGGCCCCGTCATCACCGACCGCTCTCGAGATCTCGAGCAGGCGGAATCGGGCTTCAATCGATTCGGACATTGGGTTCGGGTATTGCGCGACGATGTTGCCGAGCACACGTTGTTCGCTGCTCATGCTGCCGCTGCCCTTATAGAGGTCGGCAGCTTTCCACAGCGCCTCGCGTCGTACGTCGTCGGTGCTCGACTCGGTAGCCGCGATGCGCTCGAACTCACTCGCAGCTTCGTCCGCTCGGCCGGAGTTCAGGTAGGTAACCGCGAGCTTCTGCGTTACGTCATCTGCAAATTCGCTGTCAGGATAATCCCTGCGGAACTTCTCAAGTACGCCCGACGCCCGGTCCCAGGCTGCAAGATTGATCAGCGCCGCGGCCGCGTCGTATTCGGCCGTAATCCGAATATCAGAATCCGGAACAGCTTGACCCAGGCGTGTGAAGTGTGTGACAGCAGTTTCGAGATCACCGGCATTGCGTGCCATTTCACCTTGCCTGTAAATTGACGACGCGATGCGGTCTTTGATCTCCTGGCCCGCCTCCTGGTCGTCAGCCGGCGTAAAGGTCCGCAGCTTGTAATAGGCGCTTTCGGCCGCGGCGAAATGCAGCAGGTCGAACTGTGAATGCGCGATAACCGTCCATGCGGTGCGCGCCAGTGACGCCTCGACGGCGGGTTGCTTTGCGACGACCGCCTGTCCGACCGCAATCGCCAGATCGAACTCGCCTTGTGCAAACAGGTCTTCGGCAACTGTCGCCAATACGGCACCCGACTCGGGATGGTCCGGATACGTATCGGCGAACTTCAGACCACTGTCGAGATAACGTTTGTGCCATTCGGACTTGGCGCCAGCTCTAAGTTCTTGTTCGTGTTCCCGATACGACAGGATCGCGGCATACGCGGCCTCCGCTGAACGCTCGTGCCGCGGATAGTCGTAGGCCGTGCGCTCATATTCAATCGTCGCATCTTTGAATTGCTTGCTCTCGAACAGGATCTCGGCGAGCAGGAAGTTGGTATTGGCACTGTCAGGCTCGCCCGGGAAGTACGCAAGGTACTTGCGGTAGTACTGGGCAGCTTCGCGATAATCGCGTTGCTTGCCGTCACGCTGTGCTTCAGCGTGATAGTACTGGGCCAGGTCATTCAGATTGGCTTTGAGATGTGCTGCGACTGCCGTATTCTCTTCGCGCGGATTGCGCACCCAGAAATCACCATCCATTCCGTAACGTTCGACGAATCCTTTCTTGCCTTCGAGTACGAGACTTGGAAAACCACCGCGCTTATAGGCTTCGATAACTTCAACCTGCAGCAGCGGTGACTTCGGGTGATACGGATCCTGCGCAACGAATGCCTCGTAGGTTTCCGCTGCATCGACAAAGCGTTCTTTCTCGAGATACAGGTCACCGAGATTCATGTAGATAACGTAGCTGTACTCGGGACGACCGCGCTGTTCGAGGAATTTGCTGATGCTCTCAGCTCCTTCCATGTAAGAGAAGCTAATACTCAGGACTCGGAATGTGTCCTCGACGAGTTCCTGGTTCGGTCGACTCAGTTGCTCGAGCCGGTTCTCACCTTCTTGCAATTTGATGTTCTTGATCTTGCGATCAAGTAACTCGAAAAACGGCCCGAGGCTGTCCTCATGCCAGGCAAGCTTGAATTGCGCCCAGCCAAGTTTGTACAAGGACTGCTCGTAAAACCGTGACTCTTCGCCAAACTCGATGACGTCCCGATAGGCCATCTCGGCGTCGTTGTAATCCTTGCGAATAAACAGCATTTCGCCGCGGCGAAACTGCACTTCGTCGATCAGCAGCGTATTGGGAAACTTTGCGATAAGTTCGTTGAGAACTACCAGCGCGTCATCGTTTCGACCACCCATCTCGTACGCACGCGCCAACTGATACAGCACCGTGTCATTGCGTCGATAATCGGGATATGCCTCAAGCAATTGCTGGTACAACTGGACGGCATTGTTAAAGCTGGCATGATTCAGCGAATCGATGTTTGCCGTGAGTTGCTCCGCTTCGGTCGCGTCGAGCTCAAGGTCGCCAAGTCTTCGCATTGCCTCGGCGCGCAAATCCGGATCGTCGGACACGAGATCGAGAAACGCACGGTAGTTGTCGCGTGCAAGGTCGGTGCTATCGACGATCACCTTGCCGGTTCGAATCTCGACGCTTTTCTTTTCGAGGCTCCTTATCGTATCTTTTTTCTTGATCTTTTCGGCCTCGGCAGGCGTTACCGCCAACAGAGCCGCTATCAGTATCACACTGCTGAGGCGAATGATCATTCGCCTGCCTCGCCGACCGTAGCAGCAAGGTCATAAATTGCTGCGAGTGCGAATCGCGCCTGCACTGTGTAAATATCCAGACGTTGCTTTTGTGCCTGTAACTCGCCTACCGCGATCGACTGCAGGAATGACCGCTGCTCGGCCAATGTCTCGCCTACGCGCAGTTTCATGCCATCGAGACGCGGCCCAAGTCCGTAGACCCGTGAACTCAGGTCCTCGAATCGCAACGGTTCATTACGCATCGTGTCGTCGATCTGCCGACGGGACCTCTGTGTTTCGACCAATGCTTCTCCGGTCTTGCGCACATCACGACGTATACGCCACAGGCGATCCTTGAAATCGCGTTCCAGCCGCCATTGCAGAACGCCTTTCAACAATAGAATCTTATCGCTAACCTCGTCCGCTTCAGGAATGTTCGCCACCAATGCCGGCGTATTCTCGAGCCCGGCGATCTCGCCCCACATTTCGAATTCGCGCTTGGTGGCAAGCGCAAGCCAATCGTTGCTTTGCTCGATATCATTCAACAGCGAGTCGAATTCGAGCTTGCGATCGACCATGCCATCAAGGTCAGCCCGGGCAAGAGCAGCTTCTACCCTCGGTAGACGCTCGTTGTATGCCTGCAGACGAGTTTCGAGCATGTTCGCGTAGACGCCGACACTCTCCTGCCATTGGTCCAGGTTGTCATGCAAATAATACAGATCACGATAGTTTTTCAGACCCTCCTGAAACTCGTGGGTCGCCAGCAGGTGATAAAGATAGCGGGCCTCGGGACCTTCAGGCAGTTCTTCCAGCCGCCAGTACCAGCCCGTGCTATCGAGAGGATCATCGGCCAGAAACTCCTCGAAGATCTCGCCGGATTCGATGAAACCGATCGTATGATCGATGCGATTGATCTCTTCGTAAAAAGCCTCGATCGCATTGAGATAATGATCGGCGGCCTGGCTGATCGAATCGAGCTTGGCGAGTGCGTAGGGAATCGCCAGCATGGATTCTTGCACCGCCGAGTCGAGAAGATCGCGGCCCCGCAATTCCATCCATGGTACGAGTGCGCGCCGATAGTTTTCGACTTCGGCGTCCGCCCAGCCAACGCCAAGTAATGCCTTGTTCGAAAACGGCCCCTCGAGCCTGACACGCTGCAGGGGTTCCTTTGCGGCCAGCGGTTGGCCATCCTGCAACAACGAGTATCCAAGCGCGAGATTTGCCTTGTCACGCAACGAGGTCAGTTCGTCGTTGAAAGGATTCAGGTCGCCGAGCTCATCGAGAATCAACGCGGCCGCATCGACATGGCCGCTTCGGACCAGCGCGACACCGAGGTTGAATTTCGCATAGCTTGCCCACTCGGTCTTGCCTTTCCATTCCTGCAACAGCGCAATGGCCCGGTCGTATTGACCACTGTTGATATAAAGTTGTGACTGCAGCATCTGCGCCTCTCGCCACAGATTTTCCGGCAGATTATCGCTGAGACTCGATAACGCTTTTTGCGACTCATCGATGTAACCGCGTTGCAGCCAGATCTTGGCAAGAAAGAACCACGTTCGGTCTCGAATTTCCGTATCTACATTGTCTGCGAGCAGCCGTTCGAAGATCTTGGCGGCCTCGAGATGATGACCGTAGGACAGAAACAGACCGCCCAACAGCAGTTCGGCCTGATCAAGATGCTCATCAAGACGCGACTGGTCCTGTGCCGCCAACAGGCGCACGATCGCCGGAAAATAATCTTCCTGATAGAAGTAGAAAAGGACCTCGCCATAATGCGGGTCCTTGACGACGATCGGGTCGGGACCGTCCTTAGCCGCTTGAACCGGCTGCACTGCCGCTATTAGTAGTAGACACAGCGCGACGACAATAGAGGAGCGATGCCGCAACGATCACTCCCATTCCTTGATTTCGAATTCAGGCTGCTGCTTTTTCACACGATCAGTAATTTCGAGCTCCATGTACTTTGCGCCGATTCCCTTGTTGAACGTCACGGTCGCGCCACGCCGATAATCGCGCACGTGCGGGCCCGTGCCCGTGAAAACGGCGATCAGCTCATGGTCGCCGGTCTTGAGGTTCGCCATATGCACGCGATGCACGCCGCCACGAACCAGCGCTCCGGCTTCGCGCTCCGTGTACAAGTAGTTCGCCACTTCCTTACCATCGATTTTGAGATTCACTGAATCGAGTTCGAAGTACTCGCCGACATCCATCGATATGAAGAACGCGACCTGCGAGTTCGCCGGAAACAGCAGTTCTTCCTCAAGCAGGAACAGGTCTCGATTGAGATCGAGGACCTGCTTCTTCAGGTCCTGAACGTCCTCATCGAGACTGCGGAACTCGCCACGGGACTCAGCCTCAGCGGCGGCGGCATCCATTGGCGCAGTCTCCTGTGCGATCGACGGCACATTCAATGCCAGCAGCATGCTGACGACGAGACTGATTAGTAATCGTTTTGACAAAACTACTCTCCTGCGAACCGATATGACCCGGCTACTCCCTCAGCAAAGATCGGATTTGATCAAGGTATTTCTCTTCGTAGCCGGGCTTGTAGCCGTGGTGCACGTAACGGACTGTGCCTTCGCGATCGATAAGTACAGTGACTGGCATGGCCTCAACTTCGTATAACTTGCTGACTTCCTTGCGCGAATCGAACAGCACCGGGAAACTGACACCAAGTTCCGAGACCATTTTCAAGGCCTTGCTGGAATTGTCATCAATGTTGACGCCGAGCAGGCTGAACCCGACTCGCTCATAACGCGAATACAATTCATCGAGGAGCGGCATCTCCTGTCGGCATGGGCCGCACCAGGTCGCCCAGAAATTGACCATGACAACATCGCCACGATGTTCGGAGAGCCGCAGGTTTTCACCCGAGGAACTTTTCAGTGCAAAATCCGGCGCGGGCCGTCCCGTGAGTCCGGACGACGCCAGACTGGTTGCGGCAAAAACGCTAAATCCAAGACCCAGTAAGAAATTCTTCACTTTCATCATCTCTTTCCTTGTTTTGTCATCCAGGTTTCATCCATGTCCTGATACGGCACAACTCGCCATCGCATGTTGACAGCCCGGGCCGTGTTGAGGCCGTGATGACGGTCACAAATGGCCGGTCTTATCGCAACATAATGGCAACCTGCCGCGGCGCTCGATGCCGCTAAAACCCTGCCTTTTCTGCGTCTCGGTGAGACAGTTGTGCCGCGAAATCGTTACAGATTACGTTAAATCGTTCTTTTTGCCAGGTATTTTCGGCTGCTCTCAAGACTCTGCCCTGGCCACCGGCAGGACGCGTAAATGTACCGCCAGCAGAACTCCTATGATAGAGCTATCTGGCTGAATTTAAAGTGAATATCCGTCTCTCTTCAGCGACAATCCGATGCTTTTTCGTGACCCGCAGGAGCGCGCCTACGGGTCAGGTGTATCGAACGATTGCGCTTCGGGTTGTTGCAGCCCGTCAGAGTAAAAAATGCGGCCTGCCGCGTCGATGACGATGCTCTCGTAATCCGGCAGCGTTGCAATCAGTCGCAGTCCCTGGTCGACACCCATGACGAATACCGAGGTGGACAATGCATCGGTGATGACGGCATCCGGGCCGAATACCGTAGCGCTGTGCACTCCGCTCGCCGGTGCGCCGGTATTCGGCTGAATAATATGGTGATAACGGACGTCACCTTCTTCGAAGTAGCGCTCATAGTCGCCCGAGGTGGATATGGCTTCATCCTCCAGCGGTATGGAAATGGCGACCTGTCCGTCATTGCGCGGATCGCGAATACCCACCATCCAGGGCTGTCCGCGACGGTCACCAAGCAGCCGCGAGTCCCCGCCTGCCGTAACGATGGCGTTATGCACACCGCGCATACGCAGGATGTCGACACCTCGTTCGACGACGTAGCCTTTTGCGATACCGCCGAGATTGATGCGGACGCCGTCCTCCGTGAAACGGACCGTACCGGCAGCCTGATCCAGCTCCACAAAACGATAATCGATATGTCGACGCTCAGCCTCAACGGTCGCCTCATCCGGCCGCTGGTGATTGCGGAAATCGTAGTGCTGCCCAACGCTGTCGTAAGTAATATCGAATGCGCCGAGCGTCAGGACAGAAATGTCGAGTGAGCGGCGGATGATCAGGAACAGCTCATCGCCCGCGACGACGGGCTCGCTCGCTGCACGGCGATTGATATCCGATATGCGGCTGTCCTCGATATAGGTACTCATGAGCTTGTCGATGCGCTCAGCCTCGGCAAACACTTGTTCAACAATCTGTTCACCGAGCACGGGATCGTCGTGCCACAACAAAACGCTGACTTCGGTGCCCATCAGGGGCCTGGCGTCGCCCACCCACTCTGCGCCCGCTGGTATTGAAATCACGAAGATCGCCACGATTGCTAGAGTTCGCTTTACGCGAGCGTTATGCTTCCAGATCTGACTTTTCGACAAGGAGCGGGACAGTGACTTCATTCCTGGTATTCCTGGCGATCCTAGCCGCAATTGTGTTCTGGGGGATCGGCATATACAACAGGCTGATCAACGAACGCAATCGCGTCAAGAACGCATTTGCTCAAATTGACGTCCAGCTGACTCGGCGCTACGACCTGATTCCAAACCTCATCGAAGCCGTCAAAGGCTACATGAAACACGAGCGCGAAACGCTCGAAGCCGTCATCACTGCACGGAATGCCGCAGCATCAAGTCTCGAGACTGCCAAGGCCGATCCTGCGAATGCCCAGGCGATCAAGGATCTTGGCGCCAGAGAAGGCACCTTGACCAGCGCACTCGGTCGACTATTTGCCTTGTCGGAAGCTTATCCTGATCTCAAGGCAAATCAAAACATGATGCAGTTCCAGGAGGAACTCGCCAGCACCGAAAACAAGGTCGCCTTCTCCCGGCAGGCATTCAACGATTCGGTCCTGCAATACAATAATTCGGCGCAAAATTTTCCGAATAACGTCATTGCCGGATTCTTCAGCTTTGAGTTAGCCAGCTTCCTGGAAATTGACACTGAAGAGAAGCGCGAGGCACCTGACGTTAAGTTTACCTAGTCCCTGTTGAATTTCTTTGATGCCCAGGATCAGGCCCACCGCACAACGCGGCGGCTTGTTTTTGTCTATGTTCTTGCGACAGCGCTGATCGTTGTCGGTATTACCTTCATCATCGGAGCTGCGCTGTTCTTATCTACGGACATGGGGCGGGGCATAGATTCTGCCAGATACGTTCGTGACTATTATCCATTTCTGATCGGTGTCGCTGCGTTCGTGACGCTTTTCATATTCGGCGCGACCGCATATAAGACGGCCGCCCTGTCAGACGGCGGCGGCCGCGTCGCGACAGACATGGGCGGCACCCTGGTGCCGCCAAACGTACAGGACCCGCTGCGTCGCAGGCTGCGCAATGTCGTCGAGGAAATGGCCATCGCATCCGGCATGCCGGTGCCGGATATCTATGTCCTCGAGCAAGAGAGCGGCATCAATGCATTCGCCGCCGGCTATGCGCCGGGCGATGCCGCGATTGCAGTCACCCGAGGCGCGCTGGAGCTGCTCGACCGCAATGAGCTGCAAGGCGTAATCGGTCATGAGTTCAGCCACGTACTGAATGGCGACATGCGACTCAATATTCGTTTGATGGGCGTGTTGTTCGGCATCATGGTACTCGGACTGATCGGCCGCATGATTCTGCGCGGTGGCCGCCACACCGGATTCGCCATGTCCCGCCGCGGCAAAGGCGCTGGCGCGATTCTGATCATCGGCCTCGGCCTCACTATTCTCGGCGCCGTGGGCGTGTTCTGCGCCCGGGTAATCAAGGCCGGCGTCTCCAGACAGCGCGAATACCTCGCGGATGCCTCGGCGGTGCAATTTACGCGGCAAACCGAAGGTCTGGCAAATGCCCTGAAGAAGATCGGTGGATACGGTGGCAGCTCATTTTTGCGGGCGACAGATCCCGAGGAAGTCAGTCATATGTTGTTTGGTACCGGCTCCAGGCTGAGCGGCATGTTCGCGACGCACCCGCCACTGACCGAACGAATTCAGGCGCTGGACCCACACTTCAAAGCGAGTGACTACCCGGCCGTCGATTTGCGCACGCGCCCGACTATCGACGACGGCGTGCGCGCCTCGGGCGCACATGCAGGTATCACGACAGCGCTCGCAGGCGGCACGGCAGCTGCGTTGTCAGAATCGATTGCCGAAATGGTCGGCGATCCCGAAACCGAGCACGTCGAATTCGCGTCACATCTACGACAATCAGTCCCGGAACTGCTCTACGACGCCGCGCATTCGCATGAGCTGGCCTACCTGCTGGTCGTCGCTCTGATCCTTGATGGCAGCGGCCGCGTCACTGAGCGCCAGTTAGTGCTGACCGAGGAACAGCTCGGTCGCGAACGCACGCAGCTGATTCGCCAGTACTACGACGAGATCTCGAACACCGGCGCGGAGTATCGGCTGCCGCTCATGGGAATAGCGTTCCCTGCGCTGAAACTCCGCCCCGCACCGCAGTTAAGCTACCTGATCGATCTCGCGGGGCGTCTGATCGAAGTCGACGGCGAAATTGATCTTTACGAATACTGCTTTTACCGAATTCTCGTGAGTAATCTCGGCCAGGCGAACGACCCGTCGGGCCGCCAGAAACGTCGTCGTGCGGCACGCGAACCCGTGCGCCTCGCGGCAGCAGACCTGCTGCGCGTTGTTGCCAGGCATGGCCACACGGATGATGCGGAGCGCAGACGCGCTTACGCTGCTGGTATTTCAGTTTTCGGCAAATGGGGCCGCGATTTCGCGTATGAGGCCGACCACAAGTACTCGGTCGCCGTCCTCGACAAGAGCCTCGAAATGCTGCTGTCGCTCAACGGCGACGGTAAGCAGATGCTGCTAAAAGCCGTCACGGCGGTCGTCATGTCAGACAAGACACTGAGCGTGGCCGAGGCGGAATTGATACGGGCGATCTGCGCGAGCCTTGACTGTCCATTGCCGCCGATTCTCATCAACCGGTAGCGCAACCCTGACGAGACTGAGGCGCGTCTCGAATTGGCGTATCATTGAACTCCTACTGCAATTGCCCCTCTATGTACCCATGAGCGATAAGTTGAGCGAGAAAATGAGCGACAGATCACGTAAGGCATTCCTTGTCATGCTAGGGCTTGCACTGGCAATGCCAGCGTTTGCCGCCACCCGGGAAGAACGGCGCGTCGGGGATGCCGCTGACGTTATCGACCAGTTACTCCGTATTCCGGAGAAGGCCATTCCCCCATGGCTGCTCTCGAGAGCCTATGCCGTGGCGGTCATACCTAATGTGGTCAAAGTCGGCTTTGGCATCGGCGCGCGTCGTGGACGGGGCATCATCGTCGTTCGTCAGGACGACAATTCGTGGAGCAACCCCGCGTTCATTACGATGACGGGCGGCAGCATCGGCTGGCAAGTTGGTGCGCAATCGACAGACGTAATACTCGTGTTCAAGACGCGCAAGGGCGTCGAGAATATTGCGAACGGCAAACTGACACTCGGCGCAGACGCCTCAGTCGCGGCTGGACCGGTAGGCCGACACGCATCCCTCACAACCGATATTCAGTTCCAGGCAGAGGTGGTCTCGTATTCGCGCAGCCGCGGTTTGTTTGCCGGCGTCGCGTTTGAGGGCGCTGGCGTTACGATGGACCGCAAAGCGAATTCCGCGTTCTATGGATCGTCATCGATGACGCCGGAAAAGATCTTCGTCAGCTCGCCGAATATCGCGCCAGACATTGCCAACGAGTTTGTACAGATCCTGTCGGCGCAAACAGCTCGCCTGGCCACCAAGCCCGGCATGCAGGCCGGCACAACATCCGGTCCACGGGCTGCCGATGACGCGCCGCCGAATGTCCGGACCTTCGGCATGCCCGACTCCGGCCAAGACGAATACGATCCGAACGACTGATCGGCCCGCCAGTCCGCGTTGAACAAGATGATCGAACAGGTTCAGCAGCTGGCCGAACTGATCGGTCCGAACGCATACCTTCAGGCGCTGGCGATCGCCGTGGCCTTCATACTGTTTGGCAAAGTTGCTGATTGGATCCTGTCGAGAACGATCGGCAATATTGCCAAGCGCTCGAAAACGACTGTGGACGATCGTCTGGTCGGCCTGCTGCATCGACCGATATTCCTCTCATTCGTGCTGTTGGGTCTTAGTCTGGCTACGCAACGTCTGCAGATGCCCGACGCGCCGGAGTTCATCACGCTCGGCGTCTTAAAAACAATCGCGGTTGTCGTCTGGTACAACATGCTCCGTCAATTGACGGACGTCCTGGTTCAGACTGCGCGGCGCAATCGTAACAGCAAGCTCGTCCAAACAGGGATGCTTACGCTGATACAGAACGTGTTCAAGGTCGTCCTGTTCGCGCTGGCTATCTATTTCGTGTTCCTGGCCTGGGACATCAATGTCACGGCCTGGGTTGCATCTGCCGGTATCGTCGGTTTGGCGCTCAGCTTCGCCGCCAAGGACACGTTGTCAAACCTGTTCGCAGGCGTGTCTATCATAATGGATGCGCCCTACAAGACCGGCGACTTCATCATTCTCGAGGCCGGCGAGCGCGGAGTTGTCACGCATATCGGATTGCGCAGCACCAGAATCCTGACGCGCGATGACGTCGAGATCACGATCCCGAATGGCGTCATTGGCAATAGCAAGATCATTAATGAGGCCGGCGGGCCGTCACAAAAACACCGTATTCGAATCGCTGTTGGCGCCGCCTATGGCTCGGATATCGACCATGTTGTTGCGACACTGGAGCAAGTTGCCGCCGATAACCCGGGCATTTGCAGCGACCCCGCACCGCGCGTCAGATTTCGGCAGTTCGGAGATTCGAGCATCGATTTTGAGTTGCTGTGCTGGATTGCCAAGCCGGTCGACCGTGGGCGCTTACGACACGAACTGGGTTGCTCGGTCTATAAAGCGTTCGCTGCTAATAACATCGAAATCCCGTTCCCGCAGCGCGATCTTCACGTGCGTACGATGCCGGACACCGCCTAGATACTACCCGGTCAATTACCGGATTCTTCGTTGCGCTTGCGCAATTCCTCGCGAATAGCGTCGAGGTCGCTTGCCGGTTCAGACTCCGCAGCAGGCGCATTGCCGCCGTCAGACGCCGGCGGTGATGCAACTGGCGCAGCAGTTGCATCCGAATTTTCGCCAGCCTCGGGAATGACCATGCTTGGCGCATTTGTTGCCGCCTCGTCCCCTGCGGACTCCCCATCTGGCGCGGGTGGCGGCTCGCCGAACTGGGCGAGGTATGCCGCCTCCTTACGCAAGCGTTCAGCCTCGGCTGAACGGCGACGAGCTTCGGCGGCCGCTCGCTGTGTCCGGCGCAGTGCTTCGCGCTTCCTGTCCGACTGCGCCTCGAACGCATCTCGACGCGCTCGTTCATCTTTGGCCTCGATGATCGACACTGCCTGCCGCGCATTGACGCACTCGGCATCATAACGGGACTCGGAACGATTCTGCGCACAGCGGACCATGGCAGCCTCGAGCACGTTCGGATTCTCAACGAACTCGGTCACCGAGCGAGGTTTTGGTTCCTCTGCACAACCGGTAACGAGGGCAAGCCCGCAAAGCAGCATTGACACACGATTCTTCATATTAGCCGTCGGCGATCCCGGAATTGATTAAATGGTATATATTTCAGCATCCTGCAGCCCCGCATCATAGCACCGCGGTGACTATGTGAAATGGCGCGAGTTCGCAGTTTTTGACCTTGAAACCACGATTTTCGAGCTATAGTGGCGCGGCTTGCAGCATAAGGACAGCGATCGACGTGACAGAATCGAGCCAGTTTTCGCTACTCGGCCAGCGCCGCTTCTTACCTTTTTTCATTACCCAGTTCCTCGGCGCACTCAACGACAACGTTTTTCGCAACGGTCTCGTAATTCTGATCACATTCCAGGGCGTTCTCGTCCTCGGGATGAACCACAGCCAACTCGCAAATGTGGCTGGAGCACTTTTTATCCTGCCGTTCTTCCTTTTCTCCGCGACTGCCGGCCAGTTGGCCGACAAATACGAAAAGTCCGTCCTGATGCGGCGCATCAAGCTGCTCGAAATTGGACTGATGCTGATCGCCGCTTATGCGTTCCTGACGAAAAGCTACCCGCTATTGCTATTCGTGTTGTTCCTGATGGGGTGCCAGTCAACGCTGTTCGGTCCGGTCAAATACGCCTACTTGCCGCAACAACTCGCCACAGAGGAACTCATTGGTGGCAACGCACTCGTCGAGGCTGGAACCTATATCGCTATCATTCTTGGCCTGATTATCGGTGGACTGACTGTTGCGATCGATTCGCTCAATCAGACAATTCTGTCGGCCTGTCTTGTCGCGTTCGCGATATTCGGTTTTATTGCCAGCCGCCAGGTACCGACCACACGCGCCGTCGATCCCGGGCTCCGAATTAGCTGGAACGCCTGGGCCGAAACCTGGCGTATCGTCGGCTTTGCACGCGAGGAGCGCAGCGTCTTCTTGTCGATTCTGGGCATATCGTGGTTTTGGTTCTTCGGCTCCGTGATGACGTTACAGGTACCGGCGTATACGCTCGACATACTCAATGGTAATGAGGTGATCACCACAAGCTTGCTCGTCGCGTTTGCGATTGGCGTCGGCATTGGCTCTTTGCTTTGCGAACGCATGTCGGGACATCGCATCGAACTCGGTCTGGTGCCTTTCGGCTCAATTGGTCTCAGCCTGTTTGCGATTGACCTGTACTTCGCGCAGCCCGTCACCAGCAGCGTTCAGGTATCGTCGGTCAGCGAATTCCTCGCACGGCCGGGCAGCTGGCGGATTCTGCTCGACTTGAGTTTACTTGGCGCATTTGGTGGCTTCTATAGCGTGCCGCTTTATGCGCTCATTCAAAGACGATCGAAACGCAAACACCTGTCGCGAATCATCGCAGCGAACAACATCATCAACTCGATCTTCATGGTCGTGGCGTCTGTTCTGTCACTCGCCGTTCTCAATCTTGGGTTTTCGATACCTGAGTTGTTTCTTCTGCTCGCAGCACTGAACGTCGTCGTTGCCGTTTACATCTATTCGTTGTTACCCGAATTCCTCATGCGATTCCTGGCCTGGCTGTTGATCAGTCTGTTCTATCGAATACGTCCGACCGGGCTCGAAAACGTACCCGACAAGGGACCCGCCGTAGTCGTTTGTAATCACGTCAGTTATATGGATCCTATTTTGCTGGCCGGATCGATAAAGAGGCCGATGCGATTTGTCATGTATTACCGGATATTTCAGATTCCATTGTTGCGATTTTTTTTCGAGCACATGAGAGCGATACCCATCGCAGGAGCAATGGAAAATGAGCAGTTGATGAACGAGGCGTTCGAACGCGTCGATGAGGAACTCGAGGCTGGCAATATCGTGTGCATTTTTCCGGAGGGCGCGATCACCCGCGATGGCAGGATTCAGCGATTTCGACCGGGCATAGAGAAAGTTATCGCGCGTCGCGCAGTTCCCGTAGTCCCAATCGCACTGGGGAGGTTGTGGGGCAGTTGGTTCAGCCGCCGGAAAGGCGGCGGCCTGCGCAAAGTCCCTGGGCGCCTGTTCGCCCGGGTTCCGATTACCGTTGGTGAGGCGGTTCCCGCAAGAGACGTAACGGCGGCAAGGCTGGAATTACTCGTCAGGACGTTGCGCGGCGACGAACGCTAGTCTGCAGCTCGGGCAATCTCGCCAACGGCGAGTTTGCGGCGCCATTCCTCAAGCAACTGGTCCTTGTTACCAAACAGACCCGGGCCGCGTACAACGGCGAAACCCAGCTCTTCTAGCTGCGCGAAACCGTCACCCGCGACCGGCAGAAAGACGTGATTACCCAACGCCGCGGCATTGTCCGTGGCGGGATCGCCAAACACCATCCGCGCGCTGTTCAGTGCCTTTGGCGCGAGCAGTGCATCAATCCAGACCAGGCCTGCACGGGATGAACTCGCGCGGTGAATCCAGTTCGACGTTCGGACAGAACACGCAATCCTCCGGGTGTGAATGTAACCTCCTCCACTGCGCTCGGCAGGTGCAGCACCATTTCACCAATGCGACCTTCTGCAAGGCTGAACTGCTGTGCCAGGTTGTTCTGATCGACCAGCACCAGAAACTGTGAGCGCGGCGACGCCTCAAGCCATCGGATGGCTACATCGCTTTGCCACAATGTCTGCACATCCCAGCTGTCTCCGGATCCTCGCACGATCACGCGCAAGGCGCCGGATTCACTACCCAAATACAGGTGATCTCTGTCCGCGAACGCCATGCCATTGTGCCGTTCACCAAGATCGAAGCGCGTGAGCGTTGTGCCCGTTGTCGTGTCGATTACCTCTGCGCTGTTGCCGTTTAGAACGCCAAGCAGTGCGGACTCGGGCGAGAACGCGAGCCTGTCGATGGGATCACCCACGATAGAGCCAATGAACGGCCTCGGCAAACCGTCGGCCGTATTCCAAATCCGCAGCGAATTGTCGGCAGCCGCACTCGCGACTAATGCGCCGTCGGCGCTGACCTCCAGGCGTCGCACCTCGACGCTGTGCCCAAAGAAACTGACCTCCTGACTTTTGGCCACGAGCGCTTCTCGCCTCAGGTCGGCGGCCAACATGTGTACGTTGCCTCGCTGATCGCCGATGATAATCGTCGCTGCATCCGGAGTTGATACCGCGACCGCATCGCCCGATGGTGGCCAGATCGAATCGCCCGCCGCATCGTTGCTCGTATCGCTTTCTGCCGGCAACTTCGGCGCACGCCAGAAACGGGCTGCGCTATCTGCGCCACCGGTTACAATGATTTGCTCATCTGCACTAAACGCCAGCAGACTGGTCTTGTCTCGAGCGCCGGCTGATCGGATGCGCGGACCAAGCAATCGTCCGTCCGCGCTGTCATAGACTTGAAATCCCTGTCCGGACCTGCCCACAAGTGCCTTGCTGCCGGACGGCGAGAATGCGAGCTGCCATCGACCCTCGCCAAATTCCTCCAGCAGCGGCTGCGGTGGTCGATCCATGCGCCACAACGATACGCCTTCTTCGCCGAAAACCGCGCCGAGGACCTGACCACTTGCGGCGAGGGTTATCTCGCTCGGTTGTGCCGCAAGATCAATTTGGGCGAGCAGGGAACCATCGCGAAAATCCCACACGCGCACGGCTCGATCATAGTCGGCGATCGCGATCCGACTGCCGCTGGAATCGACAGAAACAAGGGCTGGTGTACCGGCGATCTCGAGTTTCGCGCCAATCGACGCACTGTCCAGTGACCAGAGTTCGAACGTCGTATCACTATCGCTGCGACGCTGCACGAGTAAGTGTGCTCCGTCAGTGGTTAACACCGATGACGTACTGGCAGCGCCTACGGGCAACATCGCTACACGTTTACCTGTCGCGGTGTCCCACAGATTGACCGTGTCCTGTGTCGCAGTAACGAGCAGGCGCGCACCGGCACTCAGGCCGATCAACTGCTCAAGCTCATTGACCGCCACAGCGCGCACCGGCTTGGCGAACGCAAGGTCCCAAACCCTGGCACTGTCACTCTGCATTGCTCGCGCAACAGCAAAACGGCCGTCAGAACTGAGCCACAGGTTATCCGTCCCGGTTTCGACAGGATCGGGAATATTCAGGCCGCGCTGAAAATCTTCGACCAGTCCCTGCGAATTGAGATTGAGATTCCATCCAACCAGTCGCCCCCCAACACCAAGTTCCTCATCGCGAACACTCAGACTCCAGGTGCCGTTGAGTGGCTCGCCGACGAGTTCCCGCAGCTGCGTAGCCGGTATGCGCAGGTCCTCGTTCGGCGACGCGCGCTCCACGTTCGGATAGACCTCCACAGCTCTGCCCGAAGGGGCGATAACCTTAATACGCAAATCGGCAGCGCGCGCGTGACTCAGATTGAGCGTCAAACCAATGCGGCTGGCCGTTCCTTGCTGGTCCACGATCACGCGTCGTACGAGCGGCGACACCTCGAGCGCCGTTATCACCCATTCTTCGCGACGCTGCAGTCCTTGTGGTTGCAACGACCATTGCGACACTTCTGCACCGCGCGTCGCGGTCAACAACAAATTGTCAGGATTGAAAACAACCTCGGTTTGCTCATTGTCGGCAAGGCTGGCGAGCAGTAATGGATAGTCGTCGGCAAGCAACATCGCCGACGAGTTGCGGCGTTGCGGCGTCGAAAGGACCAGTGACTCGAGTGACGCGAACAATGCGTCGTCGCGGCGCTCTGCGCGCCTCGCATCACGAACCCGCATGTCCCAGAAGCCGGCCCGCAATTCGTCCGGCAATCGTCCCGCGTCAGGTAAGTCCGAGGCCATATTCGCAATCACCGAAATTTGTGCCACATCAGTCGACAGTTTTGCGCGATTCTTCAAAAAACTCCGGTACAGATTGTCTGCAGCAGCCACATGACCCGGAAACGAACGCATATTGACAAAGGCTTCTTGCGCCACCTCCAAGGCCACTGTGTCAGACGTCAACACCTTGACATAGGTCTTTGGCAGCAGCTGCGTATACCAGAACGGCAAAGCAATGATAACCAGCAGTACTACAGCCGCGATGGCTGGCGTGCGCCAATTGATCTTCAGATTCTCGTTCGCCCAGCGCGCGGTGAAAACGGCTCGGTAAAGACGATTCCGAACTGCGAGATTACCCTCCTCATCTATCACGATAAGCCCGATCGCGATTAGTCGACGTTGTATCGGAGAACCGAAGTCTGCGGTCACTTCGATTCCCTTGCGAATTCGGCCATACAGGTTCAGCAGCGCCTCGCAGCGCTTCTTGTCATTGACCACCTCGCGGTGGATGTGACTCATGTGAGGTTCGCTGTGCAGCGCAGCACGACCTGCCAGCTGCAGTGTCGCAATGCGATCTACATTCTCAGAGATATCACCAGCCGGCTGTTCACGGGAGATCGAACGGGCGAGTTTTTGTGACAGATAGGGTTGCCCGCCTGTCCAGTAGTAGATGCGATCCAGCGCGGCCGTCGCGTTGTCCGGCGACATGTTCAGCTCAGTCGTATAAAGGTCCAGGTCCGCCCGAGAAAAATCGCCCAGTGCGACGGGTTGCGTAATATTGAACGGCGACAGCTCTGGTTCATCGAGCAGGCTCAGCGGATCGCATTCGCCGAGCAGTACGAACGACAACCGCGAAAACTCCGGATCGGTGGCTCGCGCATTGTGTGCAGCGCGGATGCTGGCAAGCAATTGATCAGCGAACGGCAAATCGCCGATGCATTGAATCTCGTCGACGAACACGACGACACGTTCCTGCACGTTGCGCAAAACGACCTCTGAATAGAATTCAACGAGACGCTGACGATTACTTAGTATCGATTTGTCCTGCCACCACGACTGCAAATCGACTCGGATGCGCAACTGACGCAACAGCCTGTATGCGACGCTATAGTACCAGCGACCGGCATCTCCACCCGCGTCACGAACACCGATCTGCTCGAGGTCCAGAATCGCGACTTTGAAACCGTTATTTTCCAATCGCGCGGCGGTTGCAGCGACCAGGCTCGATTTGCCGCTGCGATCCGGCGCGATGATGTGTGCGTAGCGACCGGCGACGAGTGTTTCGTAGAGAACATCATCGGCGGCGCGACGCACGTAGCCGGCGCGAACGGCGTGCAGCGGGGTGCCGACGCTGAAAAATTCGCCCGTCGTGTCGAGCCTGGAGCGTTCGGCGCCAGGCGCCTTTTCGTCGGAATTCCCGGTCATCATTGATCTCAGAGCGGCGCGCTGCTGTATTCTCCCACAATGGCTGATTCGCAGCTGCTCAAAAAGGACCTGTTCGGCGAAATCCGACAACTTGGCGCGGGCGAAGAACTGCGTATCGTGCGTGATTCAAGCGTCGCAAGCGGCTGGATACGCTGGCTCGCGCGCCGATTGCTGCGTCGCGAGGCAGGTGTGCTCGCGGCCCTCGGTGATCTCGACGGCGTGCCGCATCTCATGGCGACCGAACCCGATCGCCTGACCCGAAGCTTCCTGCCAGGTACACCAATGCACCACGCCAAACCGCGCGATCCCGGGTATTTCGATGCGGCAGCCAGGCTGCTGCGACGACTGCATGCGCTCGGCATGGTGCACAACGATCTTGCGAAAGAGCCGAACTTGCTGGTTCGCGACGATGGTTCGCCAGCATTCATTGACTTTCAGCTCGCCTGGTTCGCACCGCGACGGGGCCGCCTGTTTCGCTTGCTGGCCTACGAGGACTTGCGTCATCTGCTCAAACACAAGCGGAGCTATTGCCCGCAGCGTTTAACGCAACGCGAACTCGCTATCCTCGACAACCCCTCGCTGCCATCACGCGTCTATATGTCAACCTTGAAACCGATATACATGTTCATCACACGGCGGCTGCTAGGGTGGGAAGACCGCGAGGGCGCCGCCGATCGTGGTGACCGCAGCTGAAGTTTCGGTATACTGCCGCGCCATGGACTACTGCCATCTACACAATCTCGTGGATCCAGCCGGCGCCGGCGCCGAGCGGCGTTATGGAATTCGGGTGACGCTGCCATCGGGCGACACGCTGCGAAAAATTCTCGGTGACGACTGGGAGACGCTGCATTGGTATCCGAGCGAAGTCGATCGCGACAGCGCCTTCGAGCAGATGGCAATACGCCACGGCTACTACAGACAATCGGATACGCCGAGCCAAACCCTCGAAAAAATCGTGCGATAGTGCGCGGTTAGCGCGGTGGCGATCCGAAAAACAGATAGAAATTGGAGCGGCCGCCCTCTGCAAACCCCGCGGCGAGATAGACCGGCCCGATTATCGTGTCGAGTCCCGCAAACACACTGCCATTGATTTGCGCGGAATCGAAACTGATGTCCGAGCGAGACTGCCAGACATTTCCGGCCTCGACCGAAACACCAAGATAGATCGGCACGTCAAACAAGCCGCCTGCTGATTCACCGACGCGGCGGTAGTACACAAGCTTGGCCAGTGCCGCATGTGGACCGCTAATCTCGCCGCGCTCGAGCCCCGAAAGACGTAAAAAGCCTCCGAGTGGAAAGAAATCCTGAATCGAATCCTTGGAGTTGATGGTCGTCGCGTAACCCAGGCCAAGCTGCAAGCTGCTCTTGCCGTGGCTCCAGGTTGCGTCGATCTCCGATGCGACAGTATCAAAACGCTCGTCAGCGCCGAGCCCGGGTAGTGATTGCCGCCAATTCACGTCAGCACGAATACCGCTACGAGGGAATCGAGCATCGTCGCGCGTATCGAAGCGCAGTCGGGTCAGAGTGCCACCCGTATCAAAATCGATATTAGGTATCGAGGGATCACCAACTTTCACCCTGCCTCTGCCGGTGCCGTGAAAGGTGCCGATACGAAATTCACCGAACGAAGCAATCTCAGCACCAAAATCAAGACCAAGCTCGGTTGCGGACACGCGATAGCGCGCAATAGCGTCATCCGCAACGAATGCATTGATATTGAATTGCCTCAGGTCGATCCTCGGCGCGACAAAAAAGCGCGCGGCGCTGCCGAACGGCTGATAGAACTCGGACAACAGCAGAGGATCCGTGCCGAGCTGCAGGTCGGACTGCCATTCGGCACCGCGCGGGTTCAGCCCAGCCATTGTCAGGCGGGTTGCCACATTGAATGCGGTTGAGCCCTCGAAGTCATTTTCGAGGGTCACGGCGAATTGCAGGACATTGGGTCCCCAACTCTTGGAACGTGCCCGGAATTCAACGCCAGTCGCGCCATTCTCCTCAACGAGCTCGTAGCTGACCTGCTCATAGAGATTCAGGCCATAGAGATGTTCGGCATCGTCGGCCAGGCGTTTTGTGTTGATTGCATCACCGGCTTCTGCATCGAGATGTGACTCAAGTATCTCGCGCGACAGTCGACTGTCATCAGCGACCCGGACAAACGCTAACGTAGTGTCGATCGCCGGTATCCGGGCCCGTTGTGCCAGATACTCCGAGTATTGCTGTTCGTCGACCGAGAACTGTTGCAGTTGCTCCGACTTTGCCGCTGTGGCACTCACTCCCGGCTCGATCGTCTGCTTTATCTGGCCGAAATCGGACGACGCGAAGGTGCCCAGTTCAGGGCGGATAAGTACGTCCTCGTCGCCGAGCGTGTCGATTTGCCGCAGCGTTTCCTTGCGAATCAGGATCGTTAGCATCTGTTCCGAGATCGTCAGTGCCGAGTTGAGTTCTGCGCCCGAATAGAGCGGAAATTCGACATCGACTGCGATGACGATGTCGACATCCATTTCGCGGATGACGTTGATCGGCAGATTGCCAACGATGCCACCATCAACAAGCAAGCGATCGTCGAGCCTGAGCGGTGCGAACACTCCCGGCACCGACATACTCGCGCGAATCGCTTGGGCAAGGTCGCCCTGCCTCATCACATAGGCTTCGCCGCGCTCTATGTCCGTCGCAATCGCCCGGAACGGAATGGGCAGTTCGTCGAAATCAGAAATATGCGAGACATCGATTGTCAGCTCGCGCAAAATCAGATCCAGCTTCTGACCTTGAATCACTCCCATGGGCAGCAATAATTCACTGTCGCGCAAACCAAGTTCGAGATTGATCGGATACTTCGCATCATCCTGTTTGCGTCTGAAACTCAAATCCGTGCGTGCCGGTTTGTCGGACAATGCATCCGCCCAGTCAAGTGTCACAACGACCTCTTCGAGATCATCCGGACTCATTCCGGACGCATACAGGCCGCCTACAATCGCACCCATGCTCGTACCGGCGATCGCGTCGATCGGTACACGATGCCGCTCGAGTTCACGCAGCACACCAATATGAGCCGCGCCGCGCGCGCCGCCGCCGCCGAGCACGAGCCCTATTCGAGGCCGTTCCGCATGGGAAATCGTGGTGGCCAGCAGCAAGATCACCGCAATCGCGCAATGCGTGCGGCGTAAAACGATTCGGATTCTCATCGGCAACTCTTTTATGTCCAGGACGATCTGATTTGAGGTGATTATAATGGCGCGCCTGCCTGGAGACCGCATGCGACCACGCTTTCGAGAAATCTACAGCAAACTGTGGCTGACCACGCTGCTTATGTTCTGGCTGCCTGCCAGCGCACAGATTATCGATAGCGAGACGATCAGTGAATTAGTTGTCACGAGTCTGCGCCGGGAACAACCCAGAATCATGCACGCGGGGAACATCGATCGTCTGGACGCCGCGACGATTTCAGATGTCCAGCATCAGCACATTCACGAGCTCCTGAACCGTGTCTCCGGGGTGTGGCTAAGCCGCGGCAGCGGCCAGGAACACCTGACGGCAATTCGCTCACCGATACTGACAGGCGGCGGATCCTGTGGTGCTTTCCTGTTTCTGGAGGACGGCATCCCGATTCGACCGGCCGGCTTCTGCAACGTCAATTCGTTGTTTGAGATCAATACGGAGCAGGCGCGCTCGATTGAAGTTATTCGTGGACCAGGCAATGCATTGTACGGCTCGAACGCGCTGCACGGCATCGTCAATGTCCTGATGCCGATGCCGCGGTCCGCCAGGACGCCGATGGCCGCACTCGAGGTTGGGGCGCATAACTATTTCCGTGCACGCGCCGACCTGCCATTCGATAACGAATCGCCCTGGCTGGCTTCGATCGTGCTAGCCGATGACGGCGGCTTTCGTGATGACTCAGGCTACCGGCAAGGCAAATTGCACGTAAAGCGCAACTGGGCGTTACCCGACGGCGAATTCACAGTCGGATTTTCGGCGACCGACCTGAATCAGGAGACCGCGGGGTTCATTCTCGGTGAGAACGCCTACAAAGATCCGGCCATCAATCGCAGCAATCCAAATCCCGAGGCATTTCGCGAAGCTTCGAGCCAGCGTCTTTACGGCATCTGGACGCGTACACTCAAATATTTTGACCTCGACTTGCGGCCTTACGTGCGTCATTCGGACATGCGCTTTCTGCAGCACTTCCTGCCCGGGCAGCCAGTCGAAGAAAACGGTCATGTCAGCGCAGGCCTGATCACGATGGCTACGTTTGGTGATTCGACGCGACGGACTATTCTCGGTGTGGACATCGAATGGTCCGACATGTTTCTCAGACAATACCAGGACGGGCCGACCGAGGGATCCGCCTTCCTGGTCGCAACGCGTCCGGCAGGCGACCACTACGACTACGACGCGACAAGTTTCGGCGTCGCCCCGTACGTGCAAACAGAGTACGAGCTGAGTGAGAAACTGACCTTTGCTGCCGGATTGCGCGCCGAGTATCTGCGATATGACTACAAAAACCGCATGCTGACTGGTAACTCGCGCGACGATGGCACCGTGTGCGGTTTCGGCGGCTGCCTGTACTCGCGACCGGCCGATCGCAGCGACAGTTTCAGCTATCTTGCGCCGAAGCTATCCCTGACCTATCAGCTTGACGAATCGACCAATCTGTTCGCCACACTCTCGCGCGGTTTCCGCGCGCCGCAGACGACCGAATTGTATCGATTGCAGAGCGGCCAACAGGTCGCAGACCTGGACTCCGAACGTGTCGATGCGTTTGAAGTCGGTGTGCGCAGGAACCGGCAAGGCCTGTCAGTCGACATCGCGTTGTTCGCAATGCAAAAACGCGACAGCATCTTTCGCGATGCAGATGGATTCAACGTAACCGGCGCACGCAGCGAACATCATGGCATTGAAGTTGCCAGCAACTGGCAATTAGGTCCTGGCTGGTCTCTGGCCGTCGACGCCAGTTATGCCCGCCACCGCTACGATTTCGACGTCGTTGCGCTGCGCGGCGAGACCTTTGTTTCCGGCACAGATGTGGATACGGCGCCGCGCTGGCTCGGCAGTGTCGAATTGGAGTTTGAACCGGGTGACGCGTTCAACACCGGCCTGCAATGGACCGCTATTGGCGAGTATTACCTCGACGCCGAAAACCGATTTCGCTATCCAGGACATTCGATCGCGAATTTTCGCGCCGGCGTGCGACTGTCACCCAAACTTAACCTCATACTGCGTGTCAACAATATTACGGATAAGGATATCGCCGACCGGGCCGACTACGCGTTCGGCGACTATCGCTACTTTCCGGGGCGCGGGCGTGAGGTGTTCGCCGAGATTCGTTACACGCCGAGTGAATCGCTGTAGGCGTGCAAGGACATGATCTGCGAGTGGCGTTCGCTATCGCTCCAGCCAAATTCGTCCGCCGCGATAACCGCCAACATTTCATACAGAGGCCGGCCTTGATCCGCGTTCAGTCCGAGCATCAGCCTGCGATGCACGATATCGATGAGCGTGCGCGCCATTTCTTCGCGAATTGCGAATACTATTTCGGCCGCGAGCACGGATTGTTCTGCATCAATTGTCTTTTGTAGCAGCGGCTCTGCGCTCGCGAACTCGATGAGATCGATAGCACGCCCGCCGTAGATACTGAGCAAACGATCGACACCCCGGGCGGACAGGCCCTGTGTTGACTCAAGCATCTCTCGAGCCTCGTCCAGGCGATATGCACCCGGCAGCTTGGTGTCCTGAGTTCGGCATGCAGGCAGCTTGCGGCCAAGCATCTTGCCCAGGCGATTGACGGTTTGTTCGGCGAGATTGCGATACGTCGTCAGTTTGCCACCTATGATCGAGACGAGGCCGCGTGCGATCTTGCGGTTCTTCTTGATGATATGACGGCGAGTGATCGACGATTCTGGCCCCTTGTCGCGCCGTGGCAGCGGTCGCACGCCGGCATACGCGTAATGAATGTCGTCCGTGCCAAGCTTCGCTTGCGGAAACACGCGGTTGGTTTCATTGAGCAGGTAGTCGACCTCGGGCTGACTCGCCCGAATCTCGGCAAGGTCGCCTGAATAACGAATATCGGTCGTGCCGATCAGGTACAGACCGTTCCACGGAATGATAAAGAATGGCCGGCCATCCGCTGCCGCCTCTACGTAGTAGGCATCATCCGGTGCGCCAGCAAACGCGCCCACAACAATGTGGCTACCTTTCGTGCCGCCGATGAACCGTTGCGTTGCTTTGCCGGTTGCAGTCAGTACCTGATCGACCCATGGCCCGGCTGCGTTAATGACGATTCTTACTGCAACCTCGTGCGACTCTCCGGTCAGGTTGTCCGTGTACTCCAGCCCGGTAACCGAGCCGTGCGCAATATTGACACTCGTAACCTGGCTGTAGGTATTGATCTCGGCACCCGCTGAGCGGGCCGCCAGAAGATTCTCGAGTACGAGTCGTTCCGCAAACGTCACCTGGGCATCGTAGTAACGCGCGGCGCCACGCAGCCCTTCTTTCTCGAGACCCGGCTCGTTCGCGATGGCCTCACTGCGACTTAGCATGTCGTGTCCCGGCACGGTCTTACCCACGGACAGCAAGTCGTAGGCAATCATGCCGAGCCGGATCAGTAATGGGCCGCGCTTTGCGGACTCATAAATCGGAATACAAATCCGAATCGGACTGACGAGGTGCGCAGCGATATCGCGCAATGTGATTCGTTCGCGCAGCGACTCGTGAACCAGCGGTATTTCTCCGTATTCCAGATACCGAAGACCACCATGAATCAGACGGCTCGATATGGCTGATGTGCCGCTGCACATGTCGTTCATTTCGAGAACAATGACGCGCAAACCCCTGAGAGCCGCGTCGCGTGCGATGCCCGCGCCGTTGATTCCGGCGCCGATGATGGCGACATCAAATGGCGCAGGCGCAGTCGACATCAGGACCTGGTTTGCCCGCTACCGCGAACGACGTACTTGTAGCTCGTGAGTTGATCCGCTCCGACAGGCCCCCGCGCATGCACGCGACCCGTCGCGATACCGATCTCGGCACCCATGCCGAACTCGCCACCATCTGCAAATTGCGTTGACGCGTTGTGCAGCACGATAGCGCTGTCGACGTCACGGAAAAATCGCTCCGCGGCCAGAGCATTAGCGGTAACAATGCTCTCCGTATGTCCCGAGCCGAAATGTGCGATGTGCCGGATTGCCTGCTCGATGTCGTCAACGACACGAATGGAGATAATCGCGTCCAGGTATTCGGTTGACCAATCCTCCTCGGACGCCGCAACAGCGGTTGGCACGATTGCGCGAACCGCAGCATCACCTCTTATTTCACAACCCGCATCGCTGAGCGCTCTCGCCACGTCAGGCAGCAATCGTTCGGCTGCAGCGCGATCGACGAGCACGGTTTCAGCAGCACCACAAATCCCGGTACGCCGCATCTTCGCGTTCAGCACGATGTCACGCGCCATTTCATTGTCAGCGGCCTCATGCAGATAGACATGGCATATGCCCTCCAGATGCCCGATCACCGGCACGCGCGCCTCATCCTGGACTCGTTTGATCAGGCTCTTGCCACCGCGCGGCACGACGACATCGAGCCACTCGCCCATCGACGACAGCATATAGCCTACGGCTGCGCGATCCGTCGTCGGCACCATCTGTACTGCATCCGCGTCGACGCCGGCTTCGGTCAGGCCTCCGCGCAAGCATTGGTAAATAGCCTGACTCGAATGAAAACTCTCGGATCCGCCGCGCAGGATCGCGGCATTGCCCGACTTGAGGCACAGTGCGGCCGCATCGGCAGTAACGTTCGGCCGACTCTCGTAGATAATTCCGATCACTCCAAGCGGTACGGTCACACGCTGTATCGACAGCCCGTTAGGCCGGTCCCACTCGGCAATGACGCGCCCCAGCGGATCATGCAATTCGGCCACGGCCTCGATCCCGGCTGCCATGCCTTCGATACGCTCTGCGTCGAGCATCAAGCGATCGAGTATTGCGTCGCTCAGGCCACGCTCTGCGGTTGCGGCCATATCGATCGCATTGGCCGAGAGAATCTCATCGCTTTGTTTGCGTATCGCGTTTGCCGCCGCCAACAACGCGCGGTTGCGCGCGTCATTGCTCGTCAACGCCAGTGCGGCAGCCGCGCGGCGGGCTCCGGCACCCATCGCGTCCATGACTTTGCTGTCAGCGATCATTGCCAAACAATACCAGTTCGTCGCGATGGACCATGACGGACCGTCCCCTGTAGCCAAGCCGTGCTTCAATTTCCGCCGAACGACAGCCCGCGAGTAATCCGGCCTCCTCGGCGGAGTACTCGGCCAGGCCGCGCCCAACCGTGTTGCCAGCGGCATCCACAAGTGCGACCACATCGCCGCGTTCAAAGCGGCCGACAACCTGCACAACGCCAACTGGCAACAGGCTTTTGCCGTCATTGAGCGCGTTGACAGCACCGTCATCGAGCTTGAGTTCACCGCACACCTCGAGAACGCCCGCCAACCATTGTTTACGTGCCGCGGCCGGAGTTCCTTCAGCGCGAAAAACCGTGCACGTGCCGCCGGTGGCGAGCGCCTGGAGCGCTCGATCAGTCGCACCGCTGGCGATTACCGTCGAACAACCCGCATGCGTCGCAATACGTGCTGCCTGGACTTTTGTCGCCATGCCGCCGCTGCCGATATCGGATCGTGTTTCGCCGGCGATACTCTGCACTTCGTCCGTTATCTTACGTATTTCGGGGATATGTTCCGCGGTGGCCTCGCTACGCGGATCTGCCGTATACAGCCCATCAACATCAGACAACAAGATCAGCGCGTCGGCCATCACCATTTGTGCGACCCGGGCCGCGAGACGGTCATTGTCTCCGTAGCGAATCTCCTCTGTCGCTACGGTATCGTTTTCGTTGATGATCGGGACAACGGAATGTTCAAGCAGTTTCTCGAGCGTTCCCCGCGCATTGAGGAAGCGGCGGCGATTCTCGGTGTCCTCGGGCGTCAACAGAACTTGTGCCGCCAATATGCCATTGAGCCGCAGGGCTTCCTGATACGCGTAGACGAGCTGAACCTGGCCTGCTGCGGCGGCGGCCTGCAGATCTTCGAGCCGTGCCCGGCGCTTGTTGATATTGAGAACAGTGCTACCGATAGCAATCGCACCGGAGGAGACAATCAATACTTCGTGGCCATTGCCCTGCAATATCGAAATGTCTTCGGCCAGCCCTTCGAGCCAGCGTCGGTGCACATGGCCGTCATCGTCGATCAGGAGCGACGAACCGACCTTGATGACAAGACGGGGAAATTCGGATAACACGAACCCGGACATGAACTACGCCGACAAATGATGGTGCGCGTCAAATGACGACAGCGTCACCTCTCCTTTCGAGACGGCGACGCTACCGCTGCGCGCGACAGCCGATAGCTCGCCGATCCGTCCGGCCTCAACGACAAAATCGTCGATCTCATGCACACGCCCGGTCAGCTGAATCGTGTAGCTGATCTGGGCCTCGTCGAGAATCTCGGCGCCATGTTTCCTGGCGAACGCAAGCGCCTTTACGAGACCGCCCGTTGCCAGTTTGAGCTTTACGATCGCCAACTCCCGCTCGAAATGATCGCCGAGCGTCATATCGTGAATGTTGACGACATCGACGAGTTTCGCGAGCTGCGAATTGAGTTGCCCGATCGCCGCATCCGAACCCGAAATCACAATCGTTACGCGAGATACGGTCGGGTCGTCGGTCGGCGCAACGTTGAGCGAATCAATGTTATAGCCGCGAGACGAGAACATCCCGGTCATCCGTGTCAGTGCACCGACTTCATTCTGCAAAAGGACTGAAATTGCGTGTCGCATGGTATCTCGCTCAAAACATTCAGTTGAAACTAACGCGGTACTGCATTCCGCGGATGGTGGCCCAGTTGATCGAGTATTGCAATGCAATAAAAATTAGTAAACACTCGCCGAAAATCCGGTACTTACGAAACATCAAGCGACGCAGTGAAAGATCAGGCCAGAGGCGCAAAAGTACCCGAGCACCCGCTCGCGGGCACCCGTATGACCGGTGCAGATATAGTCGTGCAGGTACTGGCCGACGAGGGTGTCGATACGATCTTTGGCTATAGCGGCGGCGCGATCCTGCCGACCTACGACGCCGTGTTTCGCTACAACGATACGCATAAGACTGCCGACGACAAGGCGCCGATGCCGCTTGTCGTTCCAGCCAACGAACAAGGCGCCGGCTTCATGGCGTCGGGCTATGCCAGGGCTAGCGGCAAGGTTGGGGTCGTCATGGTGACGTCCGGCCCGGGTGCGACCAATACGGTCACCCCGGTACGCGACTGCATGGCAGATTCCGTGCCAATCGTTGTTATTTGTGGCCAGGTGCCGACCGCGGCAATTGGCACCGACGCATTCCAGGAAGCGCCGGTCTCGGCCATCATGGGCGCCGTTGCGAAACACATATTTCTCGTCACCGACGCAACACAACTCGAAGCGACGATGCGCAGTGCTTTCGAGTTGGCCCGGACCGGCCGGCCCGGCCCGGTTGTCATCGACATTCCGAAGGATGTGCAAAACTGGGAAGGCGATTTCAGCGGCCAGGGTGCCTTGCCACTGCCCGGCTATTACAGACGGCTGGAATCGGTCAGAAGCAACCATCTGAGCGATGCTGCTTGCGAGCGCTTTTATAAGATGCTGTCTCAGGCAGAGCGGCCGCTGATCTATGCCGGCGGTGGCGTAATCAACGGTAATGCAACCAAACCGATGCGCCGCTTTGCCAATGAATACGGTATTCCGGTTACCACGACACTGATGGCACTGGGCGCCAGCGACACAACTCACCCGCTGGCAATGCACATGCTCGGCATGCACGGCATTGCCTCGGCAAACTACGCGGTCGAAGATTGCGATTTTCTGATTACGGTTGGTGCCCGTTTCGACGATCGCGTCGCCGGCGACCCGGTACGTTTCGCAGGCAACGCCAGGAACATTGCACATTTTGACGTCGACATCGCAGAGATTGGCAAGGTCAAACGCGTTAACTGGCATCACATCGGCGTCCTCGATCGGGATTTGGCCGATTTACTCGACTACGGTAGACGAATCGGGTTTAGTAAGGATTACTCGAGTTGGCACGACGAGATCGCTCACCTGAAGAAAGAGCATTGCCTCAACTACGAACGCGACAGTGAATTAATTCAGCCGTACGCGGTGATTGAAGAAATAAACCGTCACACCAAGGGCCAGGCGATTATTTCGACAGGTGTCGGTCAACATCAGATGTGGGCTGCGCAGTATTTCGACTATCGCGAACCGCGGCTCTGGCTCACTTCAGGCAGCATGGGCACGATGGGCTTTGGCTTGCCGGCAGCGATCGGCGCACAGTTTGCAAAACCCGACCGGATTGTCGTCGACATCGACGGTGACGCGAGTATTCGCATGAATATCGGCGAGCTTGAAACGGCAACAACGTATAAGTTGCCGATCAAGGTCGTCGTGCTGAATAACTTCGGCGATGGCATGGTGCGTCAATGGCAAAAGCTCTATTACGACAGCCGCATGTCGGGCAGTGACAAGTCATTGCACAGCAAAGATTTCGTCAGGGCCGCCGAAGCCGACGGATTCAAATTCGCGAAGAAACTCGATAAGAATGAAGACCTTCCAAAGGTCATTAAAGACTTCATGGAATTCGGCGGGCCTGCATTTCTCGAGGTCATCATTGACCCGGATGCTGGCGTGTATCCGATGGTTGGCCCGGGGCTCAGTTACGACAAGATGATTACGGGCGACTACATCAAGAGTCGCAGCAAGCCCTCGGACGATCAGCCCGACCCCAGCGAAATGTTCTGAGCTGGTCGGTATTGTGTGGAGAGCGATATGAGCAAACTGAATCTGTCGGGCAGCTGCCTGTGCGGCTCCGTCGCCTACGAGATAACGGGGACATCCAGGGCCTTTTTTCATTGCCATTGTTCGCGCTGCCGCAAGGCAACGGGCACGGGCCACGCCAGCAACATCATCATGCAACCGGATTCGGTGACCTGGACTGCCGGAGAAGATCTGCTCAATAGCTACAAGGTGCCCGAAGCCAAGCGTTTCATGACGACATTCTGCAGTAACTGCGGCAGCCTGATGCCACGGGTCGCAGCGGACAAAAGTATTGCGGTCATTCCGGCAGGTACGCTCGATAACGACCCGGGCATTTGTCCGCAAGCACGAATCATGAGTGGCTCGCGGGCCGAATGGTCGTGTGACATGAGCGAGTTACCGGAATTCGATACGTACCCGCCGGCCGCCGAGTAACGTGGCCGACTATCTCGTAACCGTACGCAATGTCCGCCGCGGGGACTTCGGCGCCGAGCCCGGGCCAACGCGCTTTCTCAAAGTGCCCGGCAATCGTAAGCCAAAACCTGATCATGCAGTCAAACGTGCCGGCGTTGCGCCGCGTGCCGGTCGGCGTGGATTGCCCGGCAAACACCCGGACAAGGCCGTCAACATCAATTGCGGGGCGCACTTTGATGAGAATTATGGCAGCGAGGATAACGGCCATTCCTGGTACTTCGAGGATAAGGTATTTCTTGCCGATCTCGTGGCAACCCTGTCTGGCGACACCGATCGGCAGGTCATTGCACAACGGCGTCTGGACGCTCGTGGCAGGCTGCATCTGACCTGAACCCACCCGAACCGCGGCTCTGTTATTATGTGAACTGGCGCAAGGACTGCCAGGCCCAATTGCAGCACATTGTAGAGGCCATGCTGATCACGCCGAAAAGGGACAACCTGAACAAGATCGTTATCCTCAACCCTAAAGGGGGTTGCGGCAAGTCCACTCTCGCCACGAATATCGCCGCCTGTTACGCCAGGCGCGGCCCGCAACCCGCCATCATGGACTATGACCCGCAGGGTTCGACGATCGCGTGGCTGAAGCGCCGCTCGAATGACCTCCCGACCATTCACGGCATTGCGGCTTTCAAGAAATCGATGCAAGCAACGCGAAGCTGGCAGCTGCGCGTGCCCGATGACACGGTAAATCTTATCGTCGATTCGCCAGCAAGCATCAGTCACGATGACCTGCGCGAGTTCACTCGCGATTCGTCAAGCATCCTCGTGCCCGTGTTGCCGTCATCGATGGACATCGATGCGGCATCGAAATGCATCGCGGACTTACTGCTGGTTGCCAAGGTCAATCGCAATGAAGGCAAGCTCGCAGTCATTGCGAATCGTACGCGCAAGCATACGAAGAGCTTCGGCCGGCTCATGCGTTTTCTCGACTCCCTCGGTATTCCGATCATCGCGGTCCTTCGCGACAGTCAGAATTTCGTTCACGCGGTGGAGCAAGGTGTCGGCCTGCACGAAATGCAGCCGAGTCGTGTCCGCCCCGATGTGGAGCAGATCGAAAAAATTGTCACGTGGCTGGACGGCTGGGAGGCACGCCGTACGCGCGCCCTGAAGATAACCGGAATGCGGCGCCAGCCGTTCTCGCGAGTATCGATATTGCGCAAATCTCAGGTCCGTTCCGTCTGAATCGACGCAAACTGATCCACGTCCACATTGCCACCGGAAAAGATGATCGCAGTCGTTTTGCCTGCAGTATCGATCTTCCCTGACAGAATCGCCGCCAGTGCCACGGCGCCGCCTGGCTCGACGACAATCTTCAAATTCTGAAACGCAAATCGCATGGCCACCCTGACCTCGGCGTCACTAACAGTGAGCCCACCACTGGCCAGTCTGGTCAAGATGTCGAATGGCAACCGGCCAGGCATGTCAGCAAGGAGTGCATCACAGATCGAGCTTGCGGATTCACGGATAGCAACGCGTTTACCACACTCGAGTGAGCGGGCAGTGTCGTCGAATTCTTCGGGCTCGACGGTGTAGATCTCCGCATTTGGCAATCGCGACTTGATCGCGATAGCACAGCCTGCCGCCAACCCGGCACCGCCACAATTGATCAGGACCTGATCCACCGGGAGTCCGAGCGCCACCGACTGTTCGGCGATCTCGAGTCCAACGGTACCCTGACCTGCGATAATGTGCGGATGGTCGTAGGACGGCACGATGTCGGCACCACGTTCGGCCGCGATTTGCCGCGCGATAGCCTCACGATCCCCGCTGTAACGATCATAAGTAATGATCTCCCCGCCGAGCCTGATCGTATTTTCGAGTTTGGATTTCGGCGCGTCTTCGGGCATGACGATGGCGGCGTGAATACCGAGTATTTTGCCCGCCAATGCAACGCCCTGAGCATGATTCCCCGATGACCATGCGACGACTCCCCGCTTCGCCTGCTCGGGAGACAGCTGGCTCAGCAGATTGTAAGCACCGCGAATCTTGAAAGAACCAATACTCTGAAAGCACTCGGGTTTTATGAGCACAGTGCCGCCCGCAATTTGGTCGAGCTCGGCGTTTTGCAGCAACGGGGTTGCAACAACAACGCCGGCCAGTCGACTTGCAGCGGCCTCGATGTCAGCAATAGCGACGGTATCGATCAATCGGTGCGACCCCCGGCAACCAATCGATCGATCTTCGCAGCGCAGATAAAGTCATTGTCCGACAACCCATCAATTGCATGCGTCGTGTAGCTGACGTCGCAGCTGCCGTAACTGACTGTCAGAACCGGATGATGGCCTTCGGTAATCGCGATCCAGGCAACGGCGTTGGCAAACCCGAGCGTGCGGCTGTAGGCCGGGAACGAGAAACGCCGTGATATTTCGAGACCATCCTGACTGAGGACCCAGTCATCATGCAGCGCCCTGAGAAGCTCTTTGGTCTGCCCGAGCCGCAACGGCTCGACGCCGCCCTCGCAGGGCTTGCAGTGGCGCTTGGCGAGATCGTCTGTCATGGGGACAGAATATACCCCACAAAAAGGCCGGCCCCCAAAGGGCCGGCCACAGGGAGACTCGAAGCGAGTCGCGGGATATCAGGAATCGTGCAAGGGTCAATGACTAGTTTGGGCTGGAGGCGAACGACTGCCCATTGTCGATGAATAACTTCAGGCTGACGCGACGCTCAAGGGCATAGCTGTCGACCGATTCATCCTGTGCAGGGGCTTCGCCATGTGCGACAACACGAATCCGTGACGGATGCACGCCGGCAGTGACAAGCTGGTCCCGAACGAACTCCACGCGTTTCCTGGAGAGTTGCAGATTGTAGTCGGAGTCGCCACGTTCATCGGCAAAACCATCCAGATGCACGCGGATATCCGGCATCGATGCAAGACCACTGGCGAGTTCGGCGAGTCGACCGCCTGTCGTGTCGGCTAGCACGTGCTCATCGGTACGAAACAGCAGATCCATTGCAATACCGGCTTGCATTAAATTGATTAACTGTGGCCGGTCGAACTCCTGAATTCGCTCGAGCTCGGTACTGAGCGTATCAATATCACTGTTGAGCACACGAACATCGTTCTCGAGCTCGGTAACATCGCTGCGAGAGTCGCTTAGGGAGCCAGACAACGTATCGATTGTCGTACGTTTCTGGTGCATCTTGTCGCCGAACTTGCCGCCGATCGCTGCGCCGATTATGAAACCAACCGGGCCGCCCGCCAGCGCACCGACAACGGCGCCCGCACCGACGCCGACGTTCTCTTCTTTGGATGCCGCTGCCGCGAACACAGGGGTTGCTGTTGCAAGGGTCAGTATTAAAATAATTGTCAAGGTATTACGCATTGGTATGTCCTCCATGGTGTTTCAGTCGCTGTTGGAGGTCATTACATGGCACAAAAGCGCTGCCGAATGGCCCGCATCATGCAAAGTTGACGATCAATTGTGGTGAATTGTGGCGCAGCAACAATCTTGCATTGTGGCGCAGCAACAATCTTGCATTGTGGCGCAGATCAACCGCGGTCGGGATCGGATAGCGCGACGAAGGTCCCGCCATTTCTTTCACAAAGGATACGCATGAGTTGCGCGTAGCGACGTGTCGTATCAGACAACTCCCGGCCCGGTTCGAAGAAGAACGGAAAACCAACAGCGTGAATGCGCACCAATCTGTTGCCATCTTCATCTTCCCGATTCACGGTATCGACTTGCCGAACGACGGCCTCAACCGAACGGCCACTGAATTCGTCGCCGAATACGTAGATACTTATCTTCTTGTCGGGCGACCAGAATGTACTGATCGCATAGATAATGCCGTCGACAGGATTGCTGTCACTAAACGGGCGCCATGTGCGCATCGTATTTACGATGGCCTGACGACGTCCTGGCGTATCGGGTATCCACTTGCCAGCGTATTGTTTGAACATGTAGCTGCCATTGTCATTCATGATCTGAATGCCTTTGACCTGTGGATACACGTCGAGCGTCTCGGTCAGCTTTTCGATAGCCCGGGGCCAGTTGAACTGTTGCATACTGCCGGACGTATCGATAATGAAGATCACGTACTCACTATCGACAGGAATGCCGGCTACCGCATCGTCGTCGGCAGCTCGATAGTAGGGCTGCAACCTCCGCATCTCTTCTGTCAGCCGTTGCTTGGTGACACGCAGTGCCCCCTCATCAAGGGGCGCCTCGGATTCCTGCTGCGTCGCTTTGTACTGGCCTCGTACTGTATTAAGTTCGCCCTGTTTGCGTGCAAGTCGTAACTTGCTTAACGAGGCTTGCTCGCGAACGTCTTCGAGGTCGCGATTGATCACGGCCGTTTCACCGCGAATGTCGAAAAGCTCCTGCTGCAACAGGGCAATCAACTGCTCGAGATCGTCCTGCGTTTTTTCGATAATGACCGGTTCGTAAATCTTGCTGAGAACGAGCAACAGAATAATCGCACCAAAACCACAACAAATGCAGTCGAGGAACGACAGACTAAACGCTTCAACATTGCGGCGCCGTTTCATCTTAATTGCTCCGTCATGCTACGGCCAGTCCCTGCTAACGCTTATAAACGAACCACCCGTACGGTACGCCAGCACCCAATAAACGATTGGCGCTTCGTAATCGCCTTCGAGTGGATACAGAAAAACATTGACCGGAATACCGCTCGGCAGTTCACGCAACGCATTGAAGTGCATTCGGTATCGGTCACGCCCGCTCACTGTCCTTTGGCTGATCGTCGGCTCATCCATGGTCGGCAGGCCGTCGGCGAGCAGGATAATGTTGTCCGGCAGTGGTGTTAGTCGCGACGCGACTTCCCAGGCTGCCTTCATGTTCGTGCCGTTCTCGGGCACGGTGCGCCGCAAGACCCGAACTGCCTCATCAAGCTGGCGACTGTCATCGGCCTTTAGCCAGACACCGTCGCTGCCTTTGATGACAGGTTCAACATCGTTATTGAACATGTAGATCTGAAATTCGCTGCCTGGTAAAAACTGGGCGGTTAGCCAATCGACGCTGGCCACAACCTGGCGCCATTTGACCGCTCGGAGCCTGTCACCCACAGACATGTTGCGCCGCCGGATAATATTCACGATCGTGTCGTCGAGCATGCTCGCAGAACGATCAACAAGTATGAGCGTTCGTTTGCCGCCCAATCTGAGACCGGTCAGGTACTGGCGGTCGCCCTCGCCTTGAAACTCGCGCAGCCTGTTACCATCAGCCTCGTCTTCCGCTGCAAGCGCGAGCAGGCGCTTGACCTGCTCTTCGAGCGACTTGATGTCGGTTTGCAGTTTCTCGACAGCTTCGATGTGCGCGAGGGTCTCCGAGTCGTATTTCGAGAGCTCGGCACGCAATTCTTCAATTAGCCTGATAATCTGCGCGATCTGCCCTTCTGCTGTGTCTTGCTCGGTCTCGAGCCGCTCCATCGTGTTCTTGGCAAGCACGAGATTCTTGCGCTCATCGAGTATTTCGATCTCGATTTTGCGCGTCTCTGCCATGAGGTCCGACGGATCCTGCTCGGTTGTTTCCTTGACCTGTGCATTGATGATCATGAAAAACAAGATGACCGCGCCGAAACCACAACTCATGCAATCGAGAAACGACATGCTGAAGACTTCGAATGGCCGTCGCTTACGAGCCATTGTCGTTTTCCATGGTAATCAGTCGCAGCTCGTAGCCCGGCGTGCCAAGCCGTATCAGATCTCCAACTTGCAGGACGGCAGAACCGTCGATTCGGTGCCCATTCAGAAATGTACCGTAGCGGCTGAAGTCGCGGACAATGCACTGACTGTTCTCCTGCTGCAATGAACAGTGTCGGCGCGATACGCCGGGCATGTCTTGTTGTAATTCGATGCAGCGTTCTCCGTCACTTGATTGTGACCCAAGCGTTAACGGCCGCGTATCAATTGCGTATGCGGTGTTGTCGAACAACAGATGCGTTGGATGACCTCCCTGTCTGATGACCTCGGTGTTCTTGAGCACAACGGGCGACTGGTCCCACGGCAATTGTCGTATCAGGCTGACGGAACTGTCGCCATGCTGCATCTCGCGGCAACGCGATAGCAATCCTCGAGCGGTCGCTCCGGGCTCTTGCAGAAATATTTCGCCCCCGACACGGGCGGTAAGAATATCTGCGAGGCCGGGCATTCGAGCTGCGCGGTCCGAGAGCTGCAGGGCCGGCGTTTCATCGGCCCGATATAATGCCCGCAGGTTACTGACAATGCGATGGTAGGTCGGTGCCGCCGCAGCGACGAACTCGAGCAACTCGAGATCGGCCCGATGCGTAATACCACGGTATTCGATCTCGAGTGTGATGGTTTTTCCGCCAGCCACAGCAGACAACCAACCCTGCAACTTGTCTTGCAGCATTTGCTCTGTTTCCGCGGTATGCAGAGGATCGAAGCGGGACTGCTGCACGAATGCCTCCGCGATAAGCGCAATCCAGGCTTCGTGCAGGGCTATCATCCCGCATTCATCAATCACTGCTGACCGATCCATCTGCGCCTGCCCAGATTGAGCCAGTCGTGTCACGACCGTCGAATGCAGGCTGAGATCGACGTGTGCGGGCACGGCATTCTGGTATTCGCGACGCGTCGCTGCGACAGCGGCATCGACCATTGCAGTGACCGGAATCTTCAATTCGGCCGCAATTCCGAGCAACAGGCCAAGATTGTCAGCCCGCATATACGCGGGTACCGCGAGGACGATACGATCGCCAGCACCGGCAACGCGCTTCCACATCTGTTCCAGTTGCCGGCTTGCGAGGTCGGCAGCACTCAAATGCTGAAAACGGCGATCGGCCAACGGCGTTGTTTGCAGATTCGACCAGAACCGGTTCTGAATGCGCCGTGGTTTGACGCGCGCTTTTGAAAACGCCTCAGCACCCGTTGTCAGTTTGTCATCGTCGAGCAGCGCGAACCCCGGTTCCCGATACAGTAACTTGTCCGAGTCCAGAACCGAGATACCGGCATCGTTGATGTGCGCTGCGAGAAGACCCACGTCTGCAATCGTCCTGTGCCTAGTCCGCCTTCATGTGCCGGATCAACTTGTCGTTGCAGTAGTTCTCGCCGTCAAAGACAAGCCGCTCCTGCAGCAACTGCAACTGGTGCACGAGAAACATCAAAAAGATGCTGATCAGCAAGGCGATGAACGTCGAATTGAAGGCAACGCCCAGACTCTGCGTTACGCCTGCGATATCGCCTTGCACCGCTTTGTCGGCCTGCGCGAGCGCTTCACCGATGCCGCGAACCGTGCCGATGAAGCCGATCGACGGTATCGCCCACGAGATATAGCGAATCATCGACAGTTCCGATTCGAGTCGCTCACCCTCTGTCTCGTATATATTGCGCGTACTGCTCGATACGTCCTGGATGTTGCGCGTCGTGCTGAATCGTCGCAGTGCATTCAACAGCGCCCGCGGCAGCAGCATGCGCTGGCTGTCTTCGGGTAGCGCCTCAATCTGGCGCGCAAATTCGCGTGTGTCCTCGGGCAAAATTCGCATCCCCTCCGCGACGGGCACGAGGTCTACGTCGAGTAGTCGGCGCTCGCCAAGAATTATTACCGCTTTGTAGCCCATGATTGCTAGAGCCCAAAGGCCGAGAATGAAACAGGCCTCCTGTTCCATGTCTTTGATCAACACCGAGACGCGCCGTTCCCGGACGTAGTCCGGGTCGGCCGCCGCAGCAATTGTCTGCTCTTCAATGATCTGCGCAGCATTTGGGCGAACTACGGCAACGTAGAAAGCGTGCACAATAATGATTGCAATGATCAGCGCGAAAAGTTGAAACACGAATTCAACCGGTATGTTCTTTTTATTCATATTGATTATTCAGGCTAGATGTCTGTTGGAAACGGAATTGACTGATCGGCCGGGATGTCCTCGCTGGGTCGAAAATCGTCGTCTTCATCGGTGAAGCCCTGCTCGTCAAGGCCCGCTTCATCTACTTCTTCGGCTGCCACCTGCGGCTCTTCGGTCTCGTCCGGTTCGTCCGGCTCGGCGGGATCTTCCTGTGCCCAGGCCGCCACGCTGAGAAAGCAACTGGCGATAACAATCAGTAGAAATCGATACACGTTGGATCCTCGTCTTACGGTCTCTGACCTTAGACCGGTTTCGGCCGCAATTGTCTCACGAAATTTCAGGGCACGGTTCTGACAATGCGAAAGCCGACGTCCGATCGCGCATCGCTACCTGAATCACGATAACTGAGGCGCAGCTCCAGAATGCCCGCATGCCGCCAGCTCGAGCCGCGAATTACGTGGCTCCTGCCCGTCTCGGGGCCCATCGGATCAACCACAGGTGTCGTGATTCCCGGTGTTGGCACTGTATAGATGTCATTGACCCACTCAGCAACGTTGCCGCTGCCGTCGTGGATGCCGATGACGTTTGGCACGAATTTGCCGACCGGTGCCGTTGATGCGAAGCCGTCGTCGTAGCGCGGCAGAATCGTCGGCACAAGATCTATTGCCGCCTTGTCCGCGAAGTTGCCGCTATCACGCTTCGGCGGCATTTCGGAGCCCCACGAGAATTTTCGCACGCCAGCGCTGCCCTCATAGCGAATCGCCCAGGCCCACTCGGCCTCTGTCGGCAACCGGTAGCCGTTGGTGAGTGGTCGAATGACCGTCCATTCACCAAATTTCTCCTCGTAAGCCGGCTGCAGGCCTTCTCTTGCACTGAGCCAGTTGCAGTACTCCACAGCATCAGACCAGGTGACATTGGCGACGGGGTTTTGACCGCCCGCCATCGATGCATGAATATCACTGCCAGAATCATGCCCGGCCCGGAATTTCGCAAACTCGCCGTTAGTGACTTCGTGGACTCCGATCAGGAACGGCCGTGTCAGCGTAACCGGGACCAGCACCTCATTTGCCCGCCTGCCCTGCTCCGAGCGTGACGAACCCAACCTGAATGTTCCGGGTTCGACGCGGCGCATGAGCTGATCGTCCACCGTCTTCACCGTAACTTCGACTTTTTCCTGCTCGATTGCTGCGAGCGACCGCAATTGTGCGGTAACCGTCTGCGGATATCCCGGTCGCGGCGTAACCGTTCGCGACCAGCTTTGATAGCCGGTCTTGCGGACTTCGACCCGATGTGGTGCGGAGCTTAGCCGCAGAGTTGTGGAGCCGTTGCCACGCGCGCGGCCATCGACGAAAACGGTGGCATCAGCAGGCTGCACATTGACAGTCAATGATCCGGTACGCGCAGACAGATCGACAGTTATCGAATCGCTCGCCGCGGCTTGCAGCCGCACCCGTCGGCTGGTCGCTCCATAACCCGCCTTTGACAGGCCGATGTCGTAGTCAACGCCCGGAGACAATGCCAGCGTGATCGGTGATTGTCCGCGATAACGGCCATCGACCGTCACATTTGCTGCCCGTGGAATGGAGTTAACGAGCAACTTCGCATTTGCCGGTTGCAGCTGAATCAGGGGCAGCACCTGGTCCATATTCGGCTGCGCTGTCACCGTGCCATCCCAGGCTCTGAATCCGTCCCGAACAACGCTGATTTGGTGCGTGCCCTCGAGAAGTTCAATAACGGCAGGCGTTTCGCCGACACGATTTTCGCCTGCAAATATCGTTGCGCCGGCCGGCTCCGACGTCACCTCGACATTCGACCAACGGCGTACAAGCTGAACGTACAATTCCTCGTGCTGCCCCAGACCCGCAACCGCAATAACATCGCCGAATGGCAGGTAGCGTTCGGCGCGCACGCTGACACTGTGCTCTCCCGGTTGCAACTCGACAGGACCATACGGCGTTTTGCCGACGGTGCTGCTATCGATCGTTACGACAGCGTCGACGGGAGGCTCTGTGGCGACGGACAGGCGGCCCGGCAAGCGGCGCATTCTGATCTCAATTGTCTTGCTCGCTTCGTCTCCAACGACAAAATTCTGACTGACATCGTAGTAACCCTGCTTTTCTACCGTGACCGTGTGCTCCCCGCTGCGAAGGAGAATCCGACCGCCGATCGGCATACGAAACCAGCCGCCGGATATCGAAATATCGTCGGGCTCCGCGGGGCTCACTTCGAACTGAATCGATGCCGAGCTGAAGAGCAAGTAGGACATGACGATTAGTATTGTGAGTCCAACGCCGACGATCGCCTTGAGTGGATTACGGCGCGATTCGACAACAGCCGCATGCGTATCGGCCGCGCGCCGAAACGCCGTCGGTGCAATCGCCTCGTCTGCAGCTTGCGCGGCATCGTCAGCCAGTTCCGGGGGTTGCGTAACGTACGCACTATCTTCGAGTCGCACATCCAGGGTCAGTCGCTCGACTGCTGCGGAAACCCGGATTCTGCTGCCAAAAAACTGCAGCTCGTCGCCATCGGCGAGACGCGTACTGGCAACCAGTGGCGCACCGTTGATTTGCATTGAGTCGTCGCGCCCAAAAGGCTGTACGAATGGCGCGCCGTCAAGCAAGTCGAGCAACATGACGGGTCCGCCTCCTGGACCCGGCAAGCGAAGTTGACAATCGTTGCCTGTGCCAACGCGCAGCGGCAGCGCATTGGCGCCGATACGTCGTTCGCCTTCAGCGTCTCTGATATAGAGGTGGTCAAAACTCAAATTGATTCCTCGCAGCGAACAACAACCGGCTGAAGATCAATCTCCGGTGCGACACGAAACTCGAGGCGCACATCCCGGTACCCCGGCCGGCTTCCAACAGCGACGTATGTGCCCGGCCTGAGGTCCAATTGGCGCGTTTGAAAGCTGCCGAGTTTACCAACTTTGTAGATAGAGACGTCCGTGACGTTGTCCGAAACCAGCTGCACGGTTAGCGGGGTTGCCGCGCGTTTCAGTAGTCGCGATAGCTCGTCGCGCTGCCCGGACAGTCGCGGTCCGATGCTCGGCATGCGTGTGATATCGACGACAAGTCGCGTCGCCTTGCTCATCGTGAACGCCGTGCTCAGGCTGTCCGGGTCCGCGATGTACTCATCAAGTTGCGCATGCAATGCAGTCATCTGCCGCGCACGGCTGAGTCCCTCCTGCGCAAACAGAAGATTGCTGTCAATCTCAAGGATACTCTCGTAAGTCTCGACCGCTATCTCCCATTCTTCATCGCGTTCCTGACGCTGGGCTTGCCTCTCGAATGCCGAAATCTGGTCCAGCCGTATTCCCTGGTCGACCTGTAACAGACCATCGGCGGGCTCCCGTGATTCCGGCCTGAGTTGCTGCGCCATTCGAAACGCCGCCCGAGCTCCAGGGTAATCCCGTTCGGTCAACGCGGTCAGGCCTTCGGTCATGCGTTGATCAAACTCCATTTGCTTTATCGTCGCCTGCACTCGCTCGAGACCGGTTTGCGCGGGCTGCCACTCAGGATCGAGTTCCACCGCCCTGGCAAAACTCTGCCGTGCAGCTTCGAGTTCAAGCTCGCTCTCAAACTCGAACCCCTGATCGGTGAGTGAAAGAACGGTATCAAGGTTCTTCGCTCGCGTGTAACCCGCCTCTGCTGCTGCGTGGCTCGGGCTGATCGCGACGGCCAGCTCAAAGAGTCGTAGTGCTTCGACAGCATCCGCGGCCTCGAGTGCAGCCTGCGCATCGGTAAACGTCGTGGCAAAGACCTGGTCAACCTCATCGAGCAGCGGCTCGACGATCGCGATCGCCTCAGCATACTTCTCGCTGGCAATGACGTAATCGCGCGCGAGGTATGCCACATCGCCTTCCGCATAGATCGCCTGCGCTTGCTTGAAACGCAGACCACCCCAACGCTGCACAGCTCGCCGCTCCAGCGTTTCCATTTTCGACAGCAATTCGCCGAGCACAACTTCGGTATCGGCTCGTGCTTTGACGCGCGCATCGCGCCCACTCAGGTCATCGACGTTTTCAGTGAAGCCCACGCCTCTTTTGCGCTCACTTTCCTTCTCAGTCTGAACTGTCTCCTCACGCGTTTCGGCGACGGGCTTAATGCCGTCGGTCGTGACGGTATCCGGCAGAAAAAATACGACACCAGTCAGTATCGCGAGCAGCACGACGAGACTGATCCCCAGTGTCCTTGGACTGATGCCGGAGCTTTCCTTTGGCGCCGTCAGCGACGCTGCAGCTGCGTGTCTCGTCCCGGGTCGAACGTTGTCGCTGGCTTCGATGAGTTCATCGATCGGAGCCCGTCGGCCACCTGTATAACTTGCAGGCGCGGGCGCAGACGGGAAGCCCGCGGATTCGAGCATCGTCGCGACGGTTGCGGCATCCGGTCGCGCCAGCGCGTCTTTATCAAGCATGCTCGCGACGAGCTGCTGTACAGCTGTTGGAACCGCAGAACCGTCGGCTGCAACCAAAGGCGGCGGCACCGCGTGCCGGATGTCCTCCGCCGTCGCAGACGACGAATAGGGTGAACGACCGCTGACAAGCTCGTAGATAAGCCCGCCAAGCGCAAAAATATCATCCGCCGGCTGCGGCACGTCTCCCGAGAGCGTTTGTGGACTCGCCGCGATCAGTGAGCCGCCTCCTGCCTCAGCACCGGCAACTGCGGCGACCCCGAAGTCGATCAGGTATGGAGCACCGTTCTGGTCCAGAAGAATATTGCTCGCCTTGATGTCGCGATGTACCACATTCTTGCCGTGCGCATAGCGCAATGCATCTGCAACAAGCCCGACAGGCGCGAGGATGTGTTCGAGCGGGGCACCTGACAACACACTGATATCGGGCCCATCGACGAACTGCAGGCTGTAGAACGGGTTGTCCGGTTCAGCATTGAATTCGAACACACGCACGATGTGTGCATGCATCAAACGGATGCTGTTTTGCCATTCCTTGTGGAAATCCCCTGCGGCCACGCGTTTGCTGACGAGTATCTTCAGCGCAACGGATGCACGTGTCAGTCGATCTTTAGCGAGCCAGGTTTCGGCGGCACCGCCGGCTCCGAGCTTGCGCAGCAGCGTGTAGCGGCTCGCGAGCTCACTTCCTTTCTTGATGTCTTGCATCAATCAGTGATCGCTCATCCCGTCGGTTCGGGGATACGCACCGGATCCGGATCAGCGGCATCTGCCGTCTCGACGAATCCGGTCTCAGCCTCATAGATTTCCTTAAGCAATCTACGCCAGCTTTCGTACTGCGCAGTGGCTGTGCCGGTCAGGCGACGCGTCTCACCCTCGACGGTCACGACCATCGGCGCCGCCTCGGCGCCGAACGACTCGGACAATTCCTTGATGGACTCCCTGTGCATCCCCGCCTCCGAGCGCCTCGAGACGCCCGACATAATCGATTGAAAGCCCTCCCCAATAGCGATGTTTTGCAAGCTGCGTTTCATCCGGCTCCTGGAGTAACTCGAGCTGTCCGTATCCACAGCTAACGCACCCGCGATAACCACCGCACCCATCAGCGTCTGCAGTGCAGCTGATCGCTTCACCTGGCGGTAGTTGATCGATTCCTCACGCGCCGTCTTGCGCCACGAGTGATACGGAATCGCAATGCCGTAATAGAAATTTGCGTAGTGTTCGTTGAGTGTGTCGACGACAAGTCGATCACGTTCGCGGATCTGCCGCAGGCGATCAACTGCTGGATCGTTTTCGGCCGGCAGACGAACAATCGAGACCACTCCCTCTTCGTTCGTAGTCAGATGTTCACCGTAGGCCCGTGACGACATGTCAGCAAAGAACTTCAGCTCGGTAATCTGCCGAACCTCGCGTATCGATTCGGACGGAAGTTGCGCGACGAATGCCTGCAAATCATTGGCAATATCGTTAAAGACCTTTTGATAAGGATCTTCGCGTCGATCACGGTTTTCCGAATAGGAAGAAACACCGGTTTGCGTACTGTAGGCCTTGCTGTACCAGTGCTGTCCACGCGCGTCATCGACGGAGATATCCAGAGTGATGAACTCACCGTCCGACTTTTCAATCTTGCCGCTGATGATGACATCGGTAAACGCATCGCGCGACGGAATAACCCGCACGGCTCCCCAGTGGCCAGTACCTTGCAACGTCGTCTTGAGATGGTATGGCAAATAACGTATTTCAGCGGTGCGAATTTCCTCGTAGATACCGGACTTATCCGGATCATTGTCGACAGACATACCACCCTCGAATTCAATGACGCCAATATCAAGCAGCGCCGCCTCGTCCGGTGGCGTCTCAGCCATGACCAGTTCGGTTTCTTCGGCGGTTATGACTTCATTGACCGCACATCCGGGCAGCACGAAGCAAGTGGCGGTCAGCAGCAGTGATACCCGTGTCATCGTTTTCAAATCATAGTCCTAAATACCGCTGTATTTTCGATACTCTTCCCAGAGCCGGTCACGCAGCGCAGGGTCATCTTCGGCCAACGCAGCCTCACGCAGCTGTCGGGCGATAATATCGTCGTCGACCAAAATCGGAATATCCTCCGGCGTACGCTCGCGAATCTCCTGCTCTGTCATCCCGGCCGTCGGAGACTCGCGCGACATACCGGTATTTGCCACCGATACGGGGTTGTTGCCGTCAGACTGTTCACCAAGAATGATGCCGCCGCCGCCGGCGCCCGTCGCGCCCTCACCGAATCCTTCTGTGCTGCGTCCTACCGCAGCAATTTCACGTTGTTCTTCCGACAGCGCCTCGTCGAAACCGCCGATCGACTCATCGAGCTCGCGGCCCAGCCGTTCAGCCCGCTCGGCTGCGCTCTCTTCCGGGAATTCGCCGACGCTGCCCGCGCCCCCGGTGCCCTGCGTGCCGCCTTCGGCACTGTCACTTGCGGACTCGGATGAACCGCCGCCACCGCCGCCACCGATGCACTCACCGTCCTGTCCCATGCCGCCCACGCCCCCGGGTAAGGATCCGGTATCGCCACATTCGCTATCCGCAGAACTGCTTTCGTCCTCCCACTCACTTGGGCTCTCGGCGTCGCCTCCGTCTCCGGAGTCGCCGGACATGTCGCCGTCAGCGCCGCCGCCACTCGAACTTGGCGGCGGAGGAACGCCGTCTGACTCATCACCGCCGGCGGGAAAACTGCCGACTTCTCCGCCCGAACCGCCTGAATCGCCGGAGCTACCCGTTGGTCCTTCAGAGCCTCCGGGCATACCACCGTCACCGTCAGAGCCACCGCTTGGTGATGGGGGCGCTGGCATGCCACCACCGCTTGGTGATGGGGGCGTCGGCATTCCGCCACCTGGCGGAGCTGGCGCGCCGGGTGGAGCCGGCATGCCGCCGCTTGGTGGGGAGGACATGCCGCCACTCGATGATGACGACTGTTCTTTGCACGCACCTGTTACAACAGCAGCAAACACTATGAACAGGAGTGGCTTGATCCAACTGGGAACCGACGTGGATGACTGACTTGATTTCATCGTCCTGACCCTCTCTGTCGCAAGGACTGCCTAGGGTTTGGAGCACCAAACGCGTGGCGGAGTTCCATTGGAATCACCGACGCGACGGACTCCGTCCGCAGCTGCGTGTCAATGTCGACGATAATACGTGGCCAGCGCGCGATCAACACCTCTTATCACAGTGCTGCAAGAACCGCAGTCGCCTAGAGAAAGGCCCCTAAATCGCTGATATTGTTAAATTTGTACCGGCCGGCGCGCGGCCGGCCGGTAAGGCTTGCGAAACAGGATTAACGACAAATCATCCGGTTTGCTCGGCTGGCCCGCCGATGCACCAGCCATGCGCCGCTGCGCGAGCCTGATCGCCTCCTGCATCGCAACGTCGAGCGGACCTTTGCGAATCCTCTCAATGATCTCATCCACGTGCACATTGTCCATCAGTCCGTCGCTGGCCAGCAGGATCGTGTCACGCGGCTTCAGTTTCAATTCGGCACCAATATCGATGCGCATATCGGCCGTGCCCATGAAATTGGACACCAGATGGCGCTCTGCGTGATGCAATGCTTCTCGCTGGTCAAGAAAGCCCGCCTCGACCGCAAATCCCGTCGGCGAATGCGCGGTCGTTTGCAGCTTGATCAAGCCACGCTGGCCAACGACCATCGCCTCTGAATCACCGATCTGATAAGCGCGAACCGTCAGACCTTCGATCGTGATAACCGTCATCGTCGTCGCTGATCCATTGCCGAGATTCTGTACCGTCAGATTGGCCGCCTCAATGCCGTTGAGTATCGCAGTGCGCAGCAACATCGTCTCAGCCATCGCGGCTTGCATTGACTCGATCAACGAATTGACCGCGGTAAGCGATGCCTGCTTTCCGGCGGGCAGACCGCCGGCACCATCGGCAACGATCAGGACGGCCGCCTGTGGGCCGTAGGGAATGATCGCCACGGTGTCCTCGTTCTCAGACTCCTTGTCCGGCGATCGACACGTATAGGCGATGACGCTCCCGCCGCCAACAGACGCACGGCGCTGATCGGGCTCGGCGGCGCCGTCCAGCAACACGATGTCATCAGGGAGATTAGACATTAAGGACCTCTAGCGACGTCACGCTATTCGCGGCGCACGGGCTCGCGACACCACGCACAATAATTCCAGAACTCTCTTGCTATTCCCCATTTGCAGGCTTTGCAGGAGTGTCTGCTGCCTGCGAGTTTCCACGGGCGTCGTACTTTAGTCCGGCACCACGGACAATAGCGCATGAACGGCATCAGCGGCCCTCGACACCGTGTATTGCTGCAACGTGCCTGGTAGCGCTTGTCCGCATAGCGGCGGCTTGTTTCCTCGACAAATCCCGGCCCGTAGCACCAGGAGCAGTAATTCCAGTCGTTCTTCACACCACGTTCGCAACGCGGACAGCTGGACGGCAGCGAGGATTCCGATCCTCTTGCGGGATTATCGAAACCGCACCAGGGACAGGCCTGCATGCTTTCGGCGACCGGACCCTCGCAACGCCGGCATTGTTGTCCGGTTGACAGCGCCTTGCGGTACTTTCTTTGGAACTCGCGCCACTGCAACTGCCGCCACGATGACCCGCTGCGGCCGCCGTTTTTCGTTTTCGTTCGTTTTTGCCGGCGCGCATGGCTGCGCAGGCGCTCAAACGCGGCCTGCATTTGGGTCGCGTCCCGATAGCGCTTGGCTGGATCGAGCTGAATCGCCTTTTTCAGCATCTCCGCGAATTCCGGCCGCACTCTTGCAATCAGTTGCTCGTGACCGACCATCGGCCAGCCAAATGGCCACTCGGGCAACTTGCCGGAGAAAAGGCGGTACAGGACCAGCCCCATCGAAAATACATCGGATTGAAATTTCGGCCGGCCCATTGCCTGTTCCGGGGCGATGTAATCAATCGTCCCCGATCCCGACGCCTTGAGGGTGCGCAAGCTGAGTTTCGCAAAACCGAAATCGGCGAGCTTGAGCTGATTGCCCGCAAACAGGATGAAGTTCTCTGGCTTGATGTCGCAATGAATAATCTTGCGCTCGTGGGCATGTGCCAACGCTGCAAGTGCCTGAGCCGCAAGATCCATCGCGCGCGCGGTCGAAATACGTCGCTCGAGCCGATCGGCGAGCGACTCATCACCAAGCTCCATTGCAATAACGAAACGGTCGTCAATATAAGTCGCGTTCAGCACGGACAAAATATTCGGGTGTTTGAGCCTGGTCGCTACCCGTACCTCGTGCAGAAATTCCTCTTCCCCGGTGTGGTCGCCGGACTTTGGAATTTTGAGTGCGACGCGAGTCTTCTGGATCGTGTCGAAGGCGCGATAGACATCGGCCAGCGGTCCCGATGCGATACGACCCAGAATCTTGTACTTGTCGACTTTTTGTCTCGCTCTGAGCATGACTACTCGCCTGCTCTCACGCTGGCGACAGCAGCAGCCCAACCCGCCAGGAGTTGCTCTCGCCGCTCGTCCGCCATTTGCGGTTCGAATAGCGCGTCACGTTGCCACAGCCCGGATATTTGATCGATCGATGCAACGACGCCGCATTGCAGGCCGGCAAGATAGGCAGCGCCGAGTACGGTCGACTCGACATTTTTGGGACGTTCGACCGGAATACCGAGAATGTCGGCAAGAAATTGCAGGAACCAGCCGTTTGCCACCATGCCGCCGTCGACGCGAATAATAGAAGGCGCGATGCCATCATCCGACATCGCATCAATTAGGTCTCGCGTCTGAAAAGCGACCGCCTGCAAAGTCGCCGTAACGATTGCATCGCGTCCGCTGCCGCGGCTGAGACCGAGTATCGCGCCACGCGCGTGCGGGTCCCAGTATGGCGCACCAAGTCCCGCAAAAGCCGGCACGACATAGACGTCGTCAACAATGCCGGTAGCCTGTGCAATGTTTTCGGATTGCGGCGCCGAATCGATGATACGCAACTCATCGCGCAACCACTGCATCGCAGATCCGGCAACAAATACACTGCCCTCGAGGCCGTAGGTCACCCTGCCATCAATGCGGCTCGCTACAGTCGTCAGCAATTTGTTGCTTGACGCCAGCGCTTCGCTGCCAGTGTTGGCGATAACGAAACAACCGGTTCCATAAGTGCTCTTGGTGGTACCTTTTTCGAAGCCCGCCTGGCCGATAAGAGCAGCCTGCTGATCGCCAGCCATGCCACACACCGGGATCGCACCACCAAACATGTCGTTATCGCTTACGCCGAATTCGGCCGCACAATCCAGGACCGCTGGCAGGATCTGCGGCGGAATGTCGAACAGCTGCAGCAGCTCGTCATCCCACTCCTGCGAATGAATGTTGAACAGCATCGTCCGCGACGCATTGCTTGCGTCGGTAGCATGCACCCGCCCGCCGGTCAGGCGCCAAAGCAAAAAGCAATCCACGGTACCGAATGCGAGCCTGCCGGCGGCCGCCCGTTCACGAACCCCTTGAACATTGTCGAGCAGCCACGCGATTTTCGTTGCCGAGAAATACGGGTCGAGTCGTAGCCCGGTTTTTTCGATGACGATCGATTCAGCGCCGTCCGCTTTGAGCCGCTCGCATAGTGATGCGGTACGGCGGTCCTGCCACACGATTGCATTGTGCACGCATGCGCCGCTGTCGCGGTCCCAGATCAGCGTCGTCTCGCGCTGATTGGTGATGCCGATCGCCGTGATATCCGCAGCGCCGGCACCGACTTCGTGCATAGCCTGGCGCGTGACGTCCTGCACTGACCCCCAGATCACCTCGGGGTCGTGCTCGACCCAGCCCGGCCGCGGAAAGATTTGTGGAAACTCCTGCTGCGCGCTGGCGACGGGGGTGGCTGCATGATCGTAAATGACTGTCCGGCTGCTACTCGTGCCCTGATCAATCGCGAGCAATAGATGACCGCTCATGCCGCTGCGCCCCCGACAGTGAATATGGGTCTGGGCACTCTCATTTGGCGCCCTGCCTCATGTGGATATGGCCAGTCGCCCTGTGTGTTCGCGACCTTTTGTATATCCTCGAGAATTGCCTTTGGCCAGGGCGCAACGCGCCGCGTTACAAGATCAACATGCAGGTTCATCCACTCCGCCGTCGCTGCAAGGAAAAGCCCCTCGGCATGATACAGGCGCTGGAATTGATGGATGCGTTTTTCATCGAACGCGAGAATCTGTGCGGTCACAATGAACGGATCATCCAGCTTGAGTTCACGCCGGTAGATCACGTGGGATTCCACGGCGAACGTCGAACTCTTCATTTCCTGGATGTGTTCGTCGGTAATGCCGAAGCGATCCCACAGCGCGTCCACGCCGCCGTCGAATGCGAGCACGTAATACGCGACATTCATGTGGTCATTGACGTCGATCCAGCCGGGCAGGACGCGCCCGCGACTGACCTCAATGCCGATGATTTGCTTATCCGCCATCAGCGGTCGTCCTCACGCTTCGCTGAGCTCGGCAATGTTGCGGAAATTCTCGAGGGCTTCAGGGTTGGCGAGAGCCTCGGTGTTCTTGACGGTTTCTCCATGCACCACGGAGCGTACTGCAAGTTCGACGATTTTGCCGCTTTTCGTTCGCGGGATTTCCGTAACCGCAACAACTTTCGCCGGGACGTGCCTTGGCGTCGTATTCTTTCGAATGACCGAGCGAATCCGCTCACGCAGTTCGTCGTCGAGTTCAACCCCGGAACGAAGCACAACGAACAACACGACTCGTACATCGTCGTTCCAGTTTTGCCCGACCGCGATGCTCTCGACCACCTCATCGAGTTTTTCGACCTGTCGATAAATCTCGGCGGTGCCGATGCGCACGCCACCCGGGTTCAGGACGGCGTCCGAACGACCGTAGATGACCAGACCACCACTTTGCATGAGTTCTGCGAAGTCTCCGTGCGACCAGACACCTGGAAAGCGTTCAAAATAGGCGGCACGATATCGTGCGTCGTCAGTATCGTTCCAGAAGCAAACCGGCGCGGACGGAAATGGCTGCGTACACACGAGCTCGCCATGCTGTTCGATGACCGCTTTGCCCGAGTCGTCGAATATCTTCACGGCCATGCCAAGACCACGGCACTGCAGTTCTCCGCGGCGAACCGGCAGTATCGGATTGCCTAGAGCAAAGCAGCTCAGGAGGTCTGTGCCACCGGCTATTGACGCGAGCTGCAGGTCCGCAGCAATCGCGTCGTACACAAAGTCGAAGCTCTCGGGCGCGAGCGGTGAGCCTGTCGAAAGAACCGCCCGGAGATCCGGCAATCGATAGCGATCACCCGGCCGAATACCGGCTTTTTCGAGCGCCGAGATGTACTTGGCGCTTGTGCCAAATACTGTGACACGCTCGCGTTCGGCCATCTTCCAGAGTACGTGGCCATCATCGAAAAACGGCGAACCATCGTAGAGCACCAGCGTGGCGCCCGTCGCGAGGCCACTGACCAGCCAGTTCCACATCATCCAGCCACACGTTGTGAAATAGAACAGTCGATCGGCAGCCGAGATATTCGTATGCAGCACATGCTCTTTGAGGTGTTGCAACAGCGAGCCACCGTGCCCATGCACGATGCATTTGGGTACGCCGGTCGTGCCGGACGAGTACATGATGTACAGCGGGTGATCAAATTCGACAGGCTGAAAATCGAGCTCTGCGCCGGCAACCCGAAAGTCGTCCCACGTAATCGCGTTGTCGGTCAGCATCGACCCGTCGCCGTTGCTGAGAAACGGTGCGATCACGGTGGCGGCGATGCCCGGTATCGCGTCGACGATTCCGGCGACGACTGGCAATGCATCAATTCGCTTGCCGTTGTAGAAATAACCGTTGGTTGCGAACAGCACTTTTGGTTCTATCTGGCCAAATCGGTCAACAACACCATTGATACCGAAATCCGGCGAACATGACGACCAGATCGCACCAATACTGGATGCGGCGAGCATCGCAATGATTGCTTCGGGACAATTTGGCAAATATCCGGCTACCCGATCACCCTTCTCTACACCAACATCCCGAAGTCCGGCCGCGACCTCCGCAACCGATGCACGCAATTGATCGAAGCTCAATTCCCGTCGACTACTATCTTCGCCACAAAAAATAATGGCGGCACGCTCACCAGTTTCACGCAGCAAATGTGCTGCAAAATTCAGTTCGCTGCCAGCAAACCAGCCCGCGTCCATGATGCTGTCGGGTCGCGATAGTATTCTGTCTGCCGGCGTATCAAAACGAACGTCGCAGAATTCGCAGAGTGCTTCCCAGAACGCCGCCGAATTATCGATCGACCACCGGTAGAGATCGTCGTAGCGATCGAATCCCTGTTGATGCATGAAACGATACATGGCAGTCGCCTGCCTTTGTTCGTTTGCTGGGCTCCAGAGAATCGGATTTTCGGGCATTTTCGCGATCGCCCTCTAAAACGGTACACCGACAGATTGACATAGAAACCGCATGAATGGTGTCGCCGCCTTGAACGCCGTTTCCACCTTTTTTTGGAATTGCGCGCCAAGTGGTTCATCAGGCCGTAACTCCTTGACGCCCATGAAGCTCTTGCGCTTGATGTCCTCAATTTGTTCGTGATCTTTATCGAATCCCCGCGGTGGACGAGTCAACGATTCACCGCCGAGCTTGAAGTGGCGTCGAAATCCCTTGTCGCCCACGGCGCGGCGCCATGCGGCAGGTTTCGCGGCGATTCGTTCGCGAATACCACGCAGCGCATCCGATTCGGGACGCCACATGCCAACACCAATGAACACCTGCTCGGGAGCGATGTGCACGTAGTACCCCGGTGAATGCACGTCTTTCGCCTGTTCGTGGCGAAACTGGATGCCGATATTGGTTTTGTACGGTAACTTGTTTTTCGAGAATCGCGTATCCCGGTAGACGCGCATCAGCGACCCGCCGATGCGCGTTGGCTGTGCGACGAAATGCGGTGCAATCTCATGCAGCGGGTCTTGCATCGACTGAATGAACCGCAGCGCTACGTCGAGCACGTGTTCTTCGTAGCGGGTCTTGTGCTCCTTAAACCACTCACGATTATTGTTCGCCGCCAACTCCTCGAGGAATGCGAGCGTTTCGGGCTCAAACGTGGCGTATCGCGGGACCGGCATCAGCATTGACCGTCGCCGGACTCCGCTTCCGGATGCGGGTACATGTCGGACTCATCCTCGTCTTCGCGTGGTGTAAGGCAAGCGAAATCTTTCTCGACGAGAATGCTGACCCTTTCGCCATCGTCAAGGAGCTGCTCGCCATCGATCGATACCTGATCGCTTGTCGCCCATGCAAGTACAATGGCCTCAGGCAGACGCACGGTCATGACGTTTTCGGACAGAAATGCTCCTGGATTGACACTTGCGGGACTACTTTCCAGTTTGTACTGGAATTCGCGTCCGCCCGGAAATCCGGTGCACGCGCTCACGATTCCTTCCTTGTGAAGCGTATCCACCTCGGCACGCGTCAGTCGCAATCGAACTGAATTGTCACGAATTCTCAGTTTCACGGAGTATTTTCTTTATTATCAGTGTGCTATTAGATCACGATTCGCCCTGCAGGAGGGTGTGTTGATAACCGACCCGTGGTTCTATGCCGTTGCCATACCCGCAGTATTACTGTTCGGTATCTCCAAGGGTGGTTTCGGTGGCGGACTTGGAGTAGTCGCGGTTCCGCTGATGGCACTCGTCATATCTCCTGTCCGGGCCGCCGCAATTCTGCTGCCAATACTGTGTGTAATGGATTTGGTCGCGCTCTGGAAGTTCCGCGGCAAATGGGTCTGGCCCGAACTGCGCATACTGTTGCCGGCATCGCTCGTCGGCATACTCGTCGGTACCCTCTTGTTCGAATTCATGAGCGCTTCCATTGTGCGTCTGATCGTCGGTGTTGTTGCAATCATTTTCACACTGCATTTCTGGGTCAACAAGCAGCGTGCGAACAGTGCGGGCCTTCCCGACTATCCGCAATTTTACGGTCTGTTTGGCGCTTCTGTTGCAGGATTCACGAGTTTTATCGCGCATGCCGGAGGTCCGCCAATAAGCATGTACCTGTTGCGCCGGCCGCTGGATCGAACGGATTTCGCTGCGACAGCCATCGTTTTCTTTGCGGTAGTCAACTACGTGAAGCTCGTTCCCTACGCATGGCTTGGGCAATTCGATAGCGATAATCTCGCAACGTCCGCGGCGCTGGTCATCCTCGCGCCAATTGGTGTACTGATCGGTGCCTGGTTACACAGGCGTGTCACCGATCGGTTTTTCTTCGGATTTGTCTACGTTTTGTTGTTCGCCATTGGCTTAAAGCTCATCTACGATGGCGTTGGCGGCTTTATCTAGTTCAGGGGGCGCCGGCAGACACAGCGCTTCGCTACAGGCAGACAGCGAGATAACGCTACCGACCCCAAAAAAGTCGGAAACGCAGACGCATCGAATTCGAGCCTGCAGTGCAGGCATCAAACAGAAGCTTTAGCCAAACCGGTCGCTTTGAGCACGACCGGTTAGTCATTGCCTAGTCGGCCATGACGTTTTCGGCTTGCGGGCCTTTCTGCCCTTGCGTCACTTCCATCGAAACTTTCTGACCCTCTTTGAGGGTTTTGAAACCTTCCATCTGGATCGCGCTGTGATGGACAAATACGTCCTGACCACCTTCGCGCTCGATAAAGCCAAATCCCTTATCGTCGTTGAACCACTTGACGGTTCCTGTAACTCTTTCGCCTGACATATCTACCTCGTAACAAAAACGCCGCCCGAAAGCGGTTAAGTCGCCCACCTCTCGGGGCCGGCAGCGCAAATAATACTAGTATTCGCGCAGCAAGGCTCGCGATTTGCGGTGCGTGGCACGCTGCAGACCTGTTATGAACGCATCACGCTCCGTTTTTTCAGCAGATTTAATCGTTTTTTGCGGCCCAGCGGACGTAAGGTAACGCTCGCTCCGTGGAGCTCATTCACGCTGAAATTGCGCAATTTTGTGTCGTTTTCCGCGACACGAGATCACAAAAAAGGGCGGGCATCCTGCCCGCCCTGCTTGTGAGGCCTCGCCGGCTGGTGGGGGTTATGACATTCGCCAGATCGAGGCCAGGTACACGATTTCTACCGCACATACACTATCCCCATCGGCGCCCTTGAAGTACTGGGGAAAATACCTAGCAACAGTGACGACCTTGCCCGCCCGTGCTGCTAAGATTGCCCGCCTCAAGCAACCGCAAAAGAGCTTTCTTGATCAATGACCGATGACTTTTCTCCAGAGACGCGCAATCGCCAGGTCGCGATATGGCTGCTTGTTTGTTGTGCGCTCGTGTTTACGATGGTCGTTCTTGGCGGCGTAACGCGATTGACGGGCTCAGGTCTGTCGATGGTCGAGTGGCGGCCCATCATGGGTTGGCTGCCACCTTTGAGCGATGTCGAGTGGCAGCGCACGTTCGAGATGTATCAGCTGTCACCCGAGTTTCAGAAAATCAACGCACACATGGATGTGCACGACTTCAAGGGCATTTTCTGGCTCGAGTACCTGCATCGCCTGCTGGGACGAACGATGGGTATCGTGTTCGCTGTTCCGTTCGTCTTTTTCATAACCAGGGATTACATCGTCAGACGCGAATGGCCCAAGTACCTGCTGATGTTCGTTCTCGGCGGTCTGCAGGGGGTGCTCGGCTGGTACATGGTCAAGAGCGGTCTGATCGACAATCCGCACGTTAGTCAATATCGATTGACTGCCCATCTTATCGCCGCTTTTCTGATCTACGCCTACATGCTCTGGGTCGCAATGTCGCTGTTGTATCCGCAGTCAGGCGGCGATCGCCACCGCTGGTCGGGCAGAGCAGTGCTGCTGACGTGCCTGATTTCGACAACGATCATCTCCGGAGGGTTTGTCGCGGGATTAAAGGCCGGCGAGATTTACAATACCTTCCCGATGATGGGCAATTCTTTCGTGCCGCCCGGGTTACTCGCCCTCGATCCCGTCTGGCGGAATGCCTTCGAGAACCTGACGACTGTACAATTCGACCATCGCATACTGGCGATTACGACGCTTTTCGTCGTCGTTGTCTTCTGGCTGGGCGCGCGCAAGGCAGAGTTGCCGCAACGCGCACGCTTTGCCGCAAACGCAATGCTGTACACCGCTATCCTGCAAGTGGCGCTCGGCATTTCCACATTGCTGCTTAGCGTACCGACGACGCTAGCTGCTGTGCACCAAGGCGTAGCCATATTGTTATTTACAATAGCGCTAATTCTCGTACACAGCCTACGGAAAGTACCCATGTGACATCGCATGGATTTCAGGGAAAATTAAAACATGTCAGTTGACCCGAATATTTCTTCATTTGACGAGTCGGTCTGTTTTGACCTTGAGCTGATCCGTCGCTATGAGGGGCGCGGCCCGCGCTATACGTCATATCCGACCGCACTGCAGTTCAGTGACAAGCTGACTGAAGAGGATTACTTGCAGAATGCGCTGGCCAGCAACGCCAGCGGCGTACCGCTGTCGCTGTATGTGCACATCCCGTTCTGTCACACCCTCTGCTACTACTGCGGTTGCAACAAGATCGTCACGCGTAATCAGGGGCGGGTTAGCAGGTATCTGGAGAACCTGTATCGTGAGATCGATATGCAGGCCGAGTTGTTCGACTCGTCTCGCGTTGTAGAACAATTGCATTTTGGCGGAGGCACGCCCACCTATCTTGACGAATCGCAACTTCGCGACCTGATGCAAAAACTCGGTAACGCATTCAACCTCGATGACAGTGATGACAGGCAGTTTTCGATTGAAGTCGATCCGCGAACCGTCGACGAGGATGGCATCCGGCTATTGACGGAATTGGGTTTTAACCGCCTGAGCCTCGGCATCCAGGACTTCGATCAGCTGGTCCAGGAGGCCGTCAATCGCAAACAAAACGTTGCCGAAGTATCGGCTTTGTTGAACGCATCACGGGACGCCGGCTTCAAGTCGATTTCTTTTGACCTGATTTACGGCTTACCGAAACAGAACGTTGCCAGCTTCGACAACACGCTCGACGCGGTCATCGAAATGCGTCCTGACCGGTTGGCCGTGTACAACTACGCGCATCTTCCGCAACGATTCAAAGGTCAGCGCATGATCAACGCTGATGACATTCCAGCTCCGGAGACGAAGCTGGAGATTCTCGATCGGACGATCCACCGACTGGCGCAAGCGGGCTATATCTACATCGGCATGGATCATTTTGCACTGCCGGAGGATGATCTCGTGGCTGCGCGTCGCGATGGCACTCTGCAACGCAACTTCCAGGGTTACTCAACGCACCGGCAATGTGACCTGATCGGTGTTGGCGTCAGTTCCATAAGCAGCATCGGCAACGTTTTTTCGCAAAATTCGGTCACAACGATGGAATATGAATCGCGCATTGAGGAAGGCAGATTACCTGTCCATAAAGGCGTGATAGTAGACGATGATGACCTGATACGTGCCGACGTCATTCAGTCATTAATGTGCTATGACGAGCTGCTGTTTGACGACTTCGATGCCGACCACGAGGTTGAATTCCGGACGTACTTCGAGGCCGAACTCAAACGATTGCCGCCGTTGGTTGACGATGAACTAATCGATGTCAGCCCTCAAGGCATACATATCAAACCGAAAGGGCGGCTACTGCTTCGCAACATTGCGATGATTTTTGATCGTTACATCAACGATTCGCAAAACGACAATCGCTTTTCTAAAGCGATATAGCATCCGGCGCTAGCCGATTTCTGTCAGCCAGTTATGAGTATCCGGTGCGTTACCGTACTGGATGTCCTGTAGTGCTTTACGCAACTTCTCCACATTCGGCCCAGGGTTGCCGTCGATCATGCTGATTTCCTCGCCGTTGTAGACGAGACAACCGACAGGTGACAGACAGGCAGCAGTACCCGACAATGCAGCCTCATGCGTCGACGCTGCTAGCAGCAATTCTGCTACCGTGAAGTTTCTTTCGCTGACTTTGTAACCGAGGTCGGCTCCCAGCCTCAGAATTGAATCACGTGTCATGCCGTGCAGGAACGAGGCATCGAGCGGCTTCGTGATAATTTCATCATCACTGATCAAAAGAAAATTCGCCGCACCAGTCTCTTGAACGTCTCCATCGGGGCAGAACAGAACCTGGTCTACGCCATATTTTTCTTTTGCATCCAGAGTGGGGCCCAGTGCCGCTGCGTAGTTACCGCCAGTCTTGGTGCTGCCAAGGTGCTCGGTCGTGCGCGCGCGCTGGTCATCGACAAGCAGCTTGAGCGGTCGCGCGCCGCCCTCGAAGTAGTCACCGACCGGTGACGTCAATACAAACAGAGTCGCTTCGGTCGACGGCGCCGCGGCCGCGCCGATGTTCTGCAGGGTACCAATAAGAGTTGGCCGAAGGTAAAGAGCACCCGGTGGTGCCGGAATATCGTCAACATTATTCGCGACCACGTCGGTCACCATCCCCGCGAGCAAGTCCGCATCGGGCACCGGCATACACAGCGACGCGGCACTCTTCTGCATGCGTGCGACGTGATCGTCCAGGCGGAAAATACGTGCCTTGCCGTCATCCCATCGGTACGCCTTGAAGCCCTCAAAACAGGTGCTGGCGTAGTGAAATACATGCGACGCGGGGTGCAGCGTGAGCGGCGCGAGAGGTTCAATCGCTGCCTCCTGCCATGCGCCGTCTGTGAAGTGTGCGATCGCGAAATGGTCGCAAAAAACAGTACCAAATTGTGCCATTGGAATTCTAATCTGGATTAAAAAAACAGGGGGCGTAACTTTGCATCAATTGCTTTGCGTTGGCCACCCTCTGCGGCAAAAATCTGTCAGAAACTGGGCGGACTGCATGCCGTAATCAGCTCGCAAGGCTCGTTGCCCGGATTGTGGAACTGATGTGGCTGATCGCTCTTGAAGTAGTAGGCGTCCCCAGCCCGAAGTACCGACGTCTGATCGGCGACCGTAACCTCGAGCCGACCACGGAGGATAATGCCGCACTCCTCGCCGTCGTGCTTGATCGTGTGCTTGCCCGTGCCGGCCCCGGGCTGGTAGCACTCCTTGAGCAATTGAATGGACTTGTTACGCAGGTTGGCACCGACCTGCAGGAAGGACACCCCGCCGTCGGCAATCTCGGTGAGTTCCTCTGCGCGATAGAACATGCGATCCGCCATTTCGAAATCGTCGGCGAAAAACTCGCTCATGCTCATCGGGAAGCCGTCGAGCACCTTTTTCAGCATGCTGACGGTCGGATTCAAGCGCCCTGCCTCGATCTGTGAAATCGTCGCGTTCGCGACGCCCGACACACGCGCCAGATGGCGCTGCGACATACCGAGTTGCGTGCGGATTTCCTTGAGCCTGCCGCCGATTTCCTGGTCCATCGTCGAATCCCCAAAAAGTGTTAACTAAGATAAACATTTTGACGCTACAATCTCTATAAATCAATAGCTTACAATCCCGCACATAACCGATTGTTTAACATAGCTGCTCGACATTACACTTGTCGCCCTAGCGCAGATGACCGGAGTAATCCCGCAATGAGTGCCGCCAGTAATATCGACGCCTATTGGATGCCGTTCACGGCGAATCGCGATTTCAAGACAGAGCCGCGCATCATTAGCGGTGCGTCGGGTCATTACTACACCACCAGTGACGGCACCCGCCTCTACGACACGTTTTCAGGTCTATGGACATCCGGGCTCGGGCACTGCCATCCGAAGGTTGTCGAGGCCGTGCAGCGACAGGTTGCCGAGCTCGACTACTGTATCGGATTCCAGGTCGGCAACGACAAGGCCTTCGCACTCGCTGAGCGAGTGGTCGACATGGCTCCGGACGGTTTTTCGAACTGCTTCTTCACCAACTCAGGCTCCGAGTCGGTCGACACGGCACTCAAGATTGCACTCGCTTTCCATCGCGCACGCGGAGAAGGCAACCGCACACGGTTGATTGGCCGCGAGAAGGGTTACCACGGCGTTAACTTTGGTGGCATGTCGGTTGGTGGCATGGTGCCGAATCGCAAAGTCTTCAGCGCCAACCTGATCCCGGGTGTTGATCATCTTCGGCACACGCTGGACCTCGAGCACAATGCATTCAGTCGTGGGCAGCCAGAATGGGGCACGCACCTGGCCGATGATCTCGAACGACTTGCAGGACTCCACGACGGCAGCAATATTGCGGCCGTGATCGTTGAACCGGTCGCGGGCTCTGCCGGCGTCATCCCGCCGCCTGTCGGTTATCTCGAGCGGCTACGCGAAATCTGCGACCGGCACGGCATCCTGCTGATCTTTGACGAGGTCATAACAGCCTTCGGCCGTGTGGGCAAGGCCTTCGCCGCTGAACGATTCGGTGTCAAACCCGACATCATTACCACCGCAAAGGGCCTGACCAATGGTGTCATCCCGATGGGAGCAGTGCTTGTGCGCGACCATGTCTATGAGGCGTTCATGCAAGGGCCCGCCCACATGATCGAGCTCTTCCACGGCTATACCTATTCCGGTCACCCGGTCGCCGCTGCCGCGGGACTCGCCGTTATGGACGTCTACAAAGAAGAAGGCACATTCGAACAGTCCGTGGGACTCGAACAGACATTCGAGGACATGCTGCATTCGTTTGCGGATCACGACAAAGTGATCGACGTGCGTAACTTCGGACTGATGGGTGCCATTGAACTCGCGCCGCGGGACGGTGCGCCAGGCGCGCGCGGTTTCGAGATTCACAAAAAGTGTTTCTGGGATGAACATCTTGTCGTCCGCAATGGCATGGACGTATTACAATTCTCACCCTTCCTGAATTCCAACGTCGATGAAATGCAGCAATCGTTTGCTGCCATTCGTCGCGTTATTGACTCAGTCGAATAAGCGACTGAATCCGGAGATACCATGAACGCACGACCCGCAGAAAACGTCGCTACCGCCACTGTCATTGGTCATTTCATCAATGGCGTGGATGTGGCTGACAACAATCGCCCGTTGCCGGTAACGAACCCCGCGACCGGCGCGGTGACGAAACACGTTGCAATGGCAACGAAGGGCACGGTTGCAGATGCAATTGCCGCCGCCGACGCGGCGTTCCCGGCCTGGCGCAACACGCCGCCGGCGAAGCGCGCCAAAGTCATGTTTCGTTTCAAGCAGTTGCTCGAAGAGCACGCGGACGAGATCGTCGCCGCACTGACGGAGGAGCACGGTAAGGTTCTGGATGACGCGATGGGTGAATTCGTCCGTGGCGTCGAGGTCGTCGATTACGCCTGCGGAGTAGCCGAACTACTCAAGGGGGAGCACAGCAGGAATGTTGGGCCAGGCATCGATAGTTGGTCCGAGTTTCAACCACTCGGCGTCGTGGCCGGCATTACGCCGTTTAACTTCCCGGCGATGGTGCCCATGTGGATGTTTCCGATGGCGATAGCGTGCGGTAACACGTTCGTCCTGAAGCCATCCGAAAAAGACCCGAGTGCACCCATGCTCGTCGCGCACCTGCTCAAAGAGGCCGGTTTACCTGATGGCGTCTACAACGTGGTCAACGGCGACAAGGAAGCGGTCGACACATTGCTTGAAGATCCGCGCGTGCAGGCGATCAGTTTCGTCGGCTCGACGCCGATTGCCGAGTACATCTATGCAACAGGCACCAGGAACGGCAAGCGCGTCCAGGCTTTGGGCGGCGCGAAAAACCATGCCGTCATTATGCCGGATGCGGACATCGATAATGCCGTCAGCGCACTCATGGGCGCCGCCTACGGGTCCTGCGGCGAGCGCTGCATGGCGATTTCAGTAGCGGTCTGCGTCGGTGACGAAACCGCCGACGAAGTAGTTGGCAAACTCAAGACCGAACTGCAGGATCTCAAGGTCGGCAATGGCACCGACACCTGCAACGACATGGGCCCGCTGGTTACGCAAGCACATCACGAAAAAGTCCGTGGTTATGTCGATCTCGGGGTTAACGAAGGGGCCGAACTCGTCATTGACGGCCGTGGCCTGGTTGTCAATGGACATGAGGACGGCTTCTTTCTCGGCGCTTGCCTGTTCGACAAGGTCACGCCGGACATGCGTATTTATCAGGAAGAAATTTTCGGTCCGGTACTTTGCGTCGTTCGCGCTGAGTCCCAGGAACAAGCCATGCAGCTCATCGACAATCACGAGTACGGTAACGGCACCTGCATATTTACGCGTGACGGCGAAGCCGCGCGCTACTTCGCCGACAACATTCAGGTCGGCATGGTTGGTATCAATGTGCCGTTGCCCGTGCCCGCTGCGCTGCACAGTTTCGGTGGCTGGAAACGATCCCTGTTTGGCGATCTCTTTGCTTACGGACCGGACAGCGTCCGCTTCTATACACGCAGGAAGACGATCACGCAGCGCTGGCCATCGGGCGGCGTGCGTGAAAAGGCGCAATTTTCGTTCCCGACCAATCGCTAGTAGCCTTGCAGAACAGACCGTGTAACTATCTGCTACTCATGCCGTCGTATCGTTCGCTGACGTCATTCTAGGCACACCTTGTACAAGGCTCATTCGCATGGATAACAAAAAGACCGCCGAATTCGTCAACGATATGTGGGATACCTCGATCGTCCCGGAGATCAGCGAGTACATAAAAATTCCGAACAAATCACCGTCCTTCGATCCGGATTGGGAAAAGAACGGCTACATGGAACAGGCCGTACAAATGCTCGAGGCCTGGTCCAGGAAACAGCCGATCAAGGACATGCAGCTCGAGATCGTGCGCATCGAAGGCCGCACGCCAATCCTGTTCGCTGACATACCCGGTGCATCGGACGATGTCGTGCTGTTGTATGGCCATTACGACAAGCAACCCGAGTTCAGCGGCTGGGACGAGGACCTCGATCCATGGACACCGGTCATCAAGGACGGCAAGCTGTATGGACGTGGCGGCGCGGACGATGGCTACGCCACATTCGGCTCTCTGACAGCGATTCGCGCACTGCAAGAGCAGGGAATTCCTCACGCACACTGCGTCGTCATCATCGAGGGTTGTGAAGAGAGTGGCAGCTTTGACCTGCCCTACTACATGGATCTTCTCGAAGATCGCATTGGCGCGCCCAGTCTCGTGGTTTGTCTCGACGCGGAATGCGGCAACTACGAGCAGTTGTGGTGTACAACATCTCTGCGCGGCAACCTGACCGGAACGCTGCGCGCCGATGTCCTCACCGAAGGCGTGCACTCAGGCTCCGCAAGTGGCGTCGTGCCATCGAGCTTCCGCATTCTGCGCAAATTACTCAGTCGTATCGAAGATGAGTCGACTGGACAGGTGTTACCTGATGCCTTGCATGTCGATATTCCCGAGCAGCGTATTGAGCAGGCGGGAAAGGCAGCAGAGACGCTGGGCGAAGGCGCCTACGCCAAGTTTCCCTGGGCAGTTGATGCACCCTCACCGAGCGAATCCACCCATGAATTGCTGCTCAACAATACCTGGCGGCCGACATTGAGTATCACGGGCGCAGATGGTCTGCCGGCACTCGTCGACGCCGGGAACGTGCTGCTGCCGTTCAATACGCTGAAACTCTCTTTCCGCCTGCCCCCAACCTGTAACGCCGATGCTGCGGCTATCGTGGTCAAGGAGATTCTCGACGCCGATCCACCACCGCTGGCAAATGTCGAATTCGAAGTGGAGTCGACAATGGCAGGCTGGAACGCGCCGCCTGTAGACGAATGGCTCGAAGCCTCGATGCACAAAGCATCCGAAGCATTTTTCGGCAAATCGTCGATGTACATGGGCACCGGCGGCACAATTCCGTTCATGGGCATGCTCGGAGAAAAATTCCCGGAGGCACAGTTTCTGATTACGGGACTACTCGGCCCGAAATCAAATGCACATGGCCCGAACGAGTTCCTGCATATCGAAACCGGCAAGCGCCTGACGAGTTGTGTGGCTCAGGTACTCGAGGATCACTTCAACCGCTAGCGCTATTTTGCTGTGCCAACGCCGATAAAGTCTCAATCGTGATTTGCGAAGGATGCACCGAATCCTGAATCCGGGATTCTTTTCGAAGTTCGTCGAGCTTGCCTGAGCGAACAAACTCCGCGAGCGGCCTCATCGCGTCACCTCGCAGAATGACATTGGCGCCGAACCCGTCCGGGCGTTCGGATCGTTCGCGAAACAATACTGTCGGAACTCCAAGATAGGAGAGTTCCTCCTGATTCGACCCACCATCGCTGATAACGCCACGTGCGGCAGCGATCAATGCAAGAAACTCCGTATACGGCATACGCGGCCGCAGCAGGATGCCGCGTGTACTTTTCAGGCGCTCGTAGAGCCCGTATTTTTTTAGCCGAATTTCCGTCGCTGGGTGCAGAATAAAGTGTACGGTCGACAATTGCGCTAACGCGATGAGCTCATCGACGATTTTCTCCAGTACCGCCCTGTGATAGATATTCTGGAAGCGGTGTATCGACGTGACAAAGTAGGGATCGGTCGCGGCGTTGTCGACGGTTACCGCGGACTCCAACGCGATCCGGACACAATCGAGCAAGGTGTTCTCTCCTGTGTGTATGACCGTGCAGTTGTTATAGCTCCGCATCCGCTCACAGGCGTCGTCGTTCGGGCAAAGCGCGACTCGCGTGAGACGAAACGTCAGCCGTCGTAACAATTCTTCCGGAAACGGGTCGGTGATCTTGCCCGAAGTCAGCCCACTTTCGAGATGCACAGTCCAGCCCCCGGCAAATCGCGCCGCCAGCGCGCCGAGATACGTCGATAGCGTGTCACCGTGCACGATGACGAGGGGTGCCGAAGCCGTACGCGTCTTGACACTGCGAAGATACCGCCAGCATCGAAATAGCGTGCCAGGAAACCACGTGATCAGCCGCAGAATGCTGGATCGCTCTTGTTGATTGCTGGGACGAATGATCTCGGACGCAATACCAAAATCCGAGATCAGGTCCTGTATCGACTCATCGTGCTGCCCCGTGAACCAGACAACATGCTCTAGCTTCGATTCCGAAGCCAGCGTAAGAACCGGTGCGACCTTGACCAACTGCGCGCGCGTACCGATGACGAAAACGCAGTGCCGCATTATCAGGACTTGCTGTAGGTCAGCGCCGTTATCTGTTCTGAGATCAAACCGATAAGAAAGATAATCACCGCGGCACTAATGACCAGCAGGCTCATGTTCGTAAACCTGCCTGCCGTGAAGTAGGTGTACGCGTAATATCCCAGGCCAGTCGCGAAGAACACGCCACTGATGGGCAGAAATATTTTGAGCGGCGAATACAGCGTCGCGATTTTGAAGATGATGACGAGAAAACGGACGCCATCGCGGATCGGCCGAATATGACTTTTGCCTTTGCGAGTCGCAGCAGTGATTGGCTCGAAACATACAGGATGCGCCGAACGCAGGAACGCCATCGTGATGGTGGTCGGATAGGAGAATCCATTCGGCAACAGATACAGGAACATCTTGAAATACGACGCGCGGGCAACCCGGAAGCCCGATGTCAGGTCCAGAATGCGCGTGCCGCTGATCAGCGACGCCAGTCCGTTATACAGCCCATTCGCGAACAAACGCCCGACATTTGCATGCGATCCGGAATCGCGCGCTCCAATCGCCATGTCGTAGCCCTGTTCCAGTTTCTCGATGAGTTTTCCAAATTCACGCGCATCGTGCTGACCGTCGCCATCCATCAATGCCAGAATCTCTCCCCGTGCGGCACGAGCGCCGCTCTTTACCGCGGCGCCGTTACCGAGGCTTTCCGGGTGTCGAACAACAACGGCACCGGCCTGCTCGGCAATTTCGGCGGTTGCATCAGTGGAACCGTCATCGACGACGATAATCTCAGCTTTCGGGTGAACCGCCCTGGCCGTCTTGACGACATCACCAATGGCCTTGGCCTCGTTCTTGGCCGGAATGACGATCGAAAGATCGATAGCGCCTGATTCCTGACTCATGATTCCACGTTCTCCGTACCGTCGCTGGACCGAATCACTCTACGCTTTGAGAGTATCGCTCAAGTTCGTTGATGTAATCACGCAATTTCTCGAGATCGCGGCGCCAAACCGCAGCACGCAGCGGATTACCGGGCTGCGTGTCCATCGCACCGTCGATGTAAGCCCTGGCGCCGTAAAAATCACCGGCACCGCCTAGCGCTGTGACCATCATCATGTTCAGGTCTGACGACGGTCGCTGCGCGATCGCCTTTTCGAGGTGATCGATAGTCGCCGCAAAATCGCCTTGCTGACGGGCAATACCAGCCAGCAGTTTGTGATGGAACTGGTTGAAGGACGGGTTTTTCGCATAGCGCGGATTGCTGCGCAGCGTCCTGGCCAATTCGGCCACCGTGCCGGGTGTTATCGCATTACATTCTGTTGTTGCTACGGTGGTGAAAAGCTGTGACAGCATGGTGCCTGCCGTGTAGGTAAAGTCGACAGCCGGCAACTCGCGGCTGAGTTCCTCTATGACCGGGGCGTGATCCTGATCGGGCAAATACATGCAACGTAAATTGAGTTCCTGGATCCGCAAATAGGCGAACTGCGGTTGCTCGATCACGAAACGGTCGATCGTCGACAACGTGCGCAGTGGCCCCTCCTCTTGCAATTGGTAGGTCGCCATCGTTGTCACTGCACGAACTGAATCAGGGTACTGCATCGCCCAATAGCGAGACGCCAACGACGGCTCACCGGATAGAGACGCAAAGGTGTGTAGAAAATAAACGCTTAGTAAAACGTATGACGGCACGACGATCGCAGCGATCCGGCGCAGCTGAGCGCCGCCAAGTAGCAGGTAGCTGCATAACGCGTAGCACGGCCCGATCACGGGCAGGTAGTTGCGATGCTCGAAATAGACTTCCAGCGGCAACACGCTCGACTCAAGGACGTGTCCCCCCAGATACCACAGTACGGCCACCGCAAAGAGCGGGAAGCGCCGGCGCCAGACGACCGCGGCGGCGGTCAGCGCAAACCAGGAAACGCACGCCAACAAGGTTGGCACAGCAAACAGGCTTCTGCTTATGGCCGGAGCGCTTTGGTAGATGCCAAGCTGACCAGGAATGCCGAGAACTGCCTTCTGCAGATACAACCAGAGAACTCGAGCCTCGGTCAGCAATCTTTCCAGCGCATTGAAATCACGACTTGCAATGATCCAGTCCGGGTACGACACGCGACTCGCGAGATAGGCGACGATCGCGAGCGTCGGCAACATCAGGAATAGCGACTGCCACAGACGCCAACGACGAATCGCAATGCAAGCTGGCCGCTCGAGGAGCGTTGCCTCCAGTGCCAGTACAAGTGTCGGCAGGAGCAGGCCGGATTCTTTGCAGAGCGTCGCGAGCAGCGTACCGACTGCAAGGCTGGCACTCATTCCAATCAGCGCGCGATTTGGCGATGCGTCGATGCGGCCGCGCGCAATAAGGTAGCCACCGAGTCCGAGTAGTACGAAAAAAGCGCTCAGCGTTGTCATGCGTTGCACGACAAGCATTGAAGCCGAGGCAAGCAGCGGCATGATGACCCACATACTCGACGCGGCCGCAGCCACGATAGCGGCCTTGTGCCTCTCGACAGCTCGCAACAAATTGAGCTGATAGAGGCACCCCGCCAGCAGCAATGCGTTGAGCAAGTGAATCAGCACGTTTGTCTGCAAAAACGCAGATGCGCCCTGCTCCCACTGTTTGGCCTGCAATGCAAACGTCAGTAGCGCCAGTGGCCTCCCGACCGGACCCGCAGTACCAGACAATATGAAGTCGATTGCAGATGCCGGGTCTTCCACCTGGGCGACATCCGCAAGATTGGAAATATCATCGAGCTGGAATGCGCCGCTCAACGCCGGCCGGTAGCAGAACCAGGCAAGTACCAGGACAAGGAGGAAACCAAGCAGACTGAGGCGAGTAGTCGTCGTGCCGCTTTTCGTCACGATGTGAACATGATCATGATGCCGGCGGCGATTGCGGAGCCAATCACGCCCGCCACATTGGGACCCATCGCATGCATCAGGAGGATGTTGTGCGGGTTCGCATCCAGGCCAACTTTATTGGCGACGCGCGCCGCCATCGGCACCGCCGACACGCCAGCAGCTCCTATCAGCGGATTGATGGGCTGTTTCGATACGAGATTCATCAGCTTGCCCATCAGTACGCCGCTCGCGGTACCAATTGCGAACGCCACTATGCCGAGCAGCAGGATACCGAGCGTGCTCGGAATGAGAAACTCTTCGGCGCTCAGCTTGGAGCCCACAGCCAAACCAAGAAAAATTGTGACGGTATTTATCAGCGCGTTCTGCGTCGTATGCGAGAGCCGATCGACGACGCCACATTCGCGCATCAGGTTGCCGAACGCGAGCATGCCTATCAGCGGCGCCGCCGATGGCAGCAGCAATGCGACGAGCAGCAGCAAGACAAGAGGAAAAATGATGCGTTCAGCTTTGGAAACTTCACGCAATTGCACCATTTCAATCTCGCGTTCGGCTGCGGTCGTCAGCGCCTTCATGATCGGTGGCTGGATCAAAGGTACAAGCGCCATATAGGAATAAGCCGCCACAGCGATGGCGCCGAGCAGGTTCGGCGCGAGCTTTCCAGCAACATAGATCGCGGTCGGGCCGTCAGCGCCGCCGATGATGCCGATGGCAGCGGCCTCGCGAACCGAGAAATCCATAATCCCCATTGCGGTCAGCCCAAGTGCGCCCAGCAGTGTGGCAAATATGCCGAATTGAGCGGCGGCGCCCAGGAACAGTGTTCTCGGATTGGCCAGCAGCGGGCCAAAATCTGTGAGCGCCCCCACGCCCATGAAAATGATCAGCGGAAAGGCGCCGGTTCCGATACCGAAGACATACATCAAATGCAACAGGCCGTCACCTGTAGCAATTTCCACACCCGGAATATTTGACAGGAGTCCGCCGAAGCCGATCGTTACGAGCAATAACGGCTCGAACTTGCGTACGATGCCGAGATACAGCAGCAACAGGCAAATGACGAGCATTACGGCCTGACCACCGGTCATCTGGTACAGACCTGAGTTTTGCCAGATTTGCTCGATCAAACTCATGCGTCAGTCGATCGCAACCAGCGCATCACCAACGGCGACGACATTGCCTTCGGCCACGAACACTTGCGTGACCGTACCCGCCTTCGGCGCGACGACCACCGTTTCCATTTTCATGGCTTCCACAACCAATAGTGGATCGCCCTGGCTAACGACGTCGCCGCTGGATACGTGCACTTTGAAAATATTTCCCGCCAAAACCGCCTTCACCGCATCACCTGACGCCTGGGTCGATGGCGTTGCCGCCGCGGCGGGACGAATGTCCGACAACTGACCACCTTCGGCCACTTCGACGCTATACGCCTTGCCGTTGACGCGTACCGAGTATACGGCCGCAGCCGACGGCGCGCCGCCTGGCGCCGCAGCTGCCGTTGGATCCGGTGGCGGTTCGAATGCATCCGGATTGTCACGGTTTTCCAGAAACCGGATGCCAATTTGCGGGAACAACGCGTACGTCAGCACATCATCGATGACGTCATCGGCGAGATGTATCTTTTTCTCGATCGCGATCCTGGTCAGCTCCCCGGTCTGCTTCTCAACCTCGGGTTCGAGCAGATCCGCAGGCCGGCAGGTAATCGGGTCCGCCCCTTCGAGCACGCGTGCCTGCAATTCAGCGTCAACGGGTGCGGGCGTTGCGCCATACTCGCCTTTGAGAATACCCGCAGTTTCCTTCGAAATGGTCGAGTAGCGCTCACCTGACATCACGTTTATCACAGCCTGTGTACCAACGATTTGCGAGGTTGGCGTGACGAGCGGCAACATACCGAGGTCTTTGCGAACGCGCGGAATCTCCTCGAGAACGTGGTCGAGTTTGTCACCCGCATTTTGCTCACGTAGCTGACTCTCGAGGTTTGTCAGCATGCCTCCGGGCACCTGCGCCACGAGAATTCGCGAATCGACACCGCGAAGCCCGCCTTCGAACTGCGCGTATTTCTTTCGCACTTCGCGAAAATACGCGGCGATTTCCTCGAGCAGCTCTAAATCGAGCCCGGTCGACCTGTCTGTTTCATCGAGGATTGCTACGAGCGCTTCTGTCGGCGAATGGCCGTAGGTCATGCTCATCGACGAGATTGCCGTATCCACACGGTCGATACCGGCCTCCGCCGCCTTGATACAGGCTGCAGTCGACATGCCAGTGGTTGCATGACAATGCATGTGAATCGGAATATCGACGGCCGACTTGAGGCGACTAACCAGGTCGTAGGCAACATACGGATTCAGGAGACCTGCCATGTCCTTGATACAGATGGAATGAGCGCCCATGTCTTCGATCTTGCGGCCGAGATCAACCCACAGATCAATCGTATGCACGGGACTAACGGTGTAAGAGATCGTGCCTTGCGCATGCTTGCCAACCGCAAGCGTTGCTTTCACCGCCGTCTCGAGATTGCGCATATCGTTCAGCGCATCGAAGATGCGAAATACGTCAACACCGTTGATGGCACAACGTTCGACGAACTTCTCGACGAGGTCATCGGCGTAGTGACGATAGCCGAGAATATTCTGGCCGCGAAACAACATCTGCTGCGGCGTATTCGGCATTGCTTCCTTGAGGCGGCGAATCCGCTCCCAGGGGTCTTCGCCGAGATACCGTATGCAGGCATCGAACGTCGCGCCGCCCCAGCTTTCGATGGACCAGAAACCCACCTGGTCGAGTTTATCCGCGATCGGCAGCATATCGTCGATACGCATGCGCGTCGCCAGCAGGCTCTGGTGCGAGTCGCGCAGGGCTAACTCTGTGATGCCGAGTGGGGTCTTGTCGCTCATTGCCGAATCCTGGGTTTCGTAAAGGTCTATTTTTGCCGGTGCCTGGCGACGGCGGCGGTGATTGCCGCTACCTCGGCGTCGCTCGGATTGCCCGTGTCCGGTGCTGATTGAAATCGCATAACAAGCCTCGAAATCAGACTCATGAAGATGACGAGCGCAGTCAGGAACACAAACACCGTACCCATGCCCGCAAGCATCAGGGTCAATCCTTCCTTAATTAGTTCGTTTTGCATACCGTGTCACTAAGATCCCACAAGCGGCAGATTATACTGATTTACCCTGGCCTAAGAAGCGTCAAATCGTGATTCACGGAACGCCGACAGTTTCGCCTGCAGCCATGCTGCTGCTCATGACACTCATGAGCAGCGTTTCGTATGCGGAAGAGGCTGCTGAACTCGACCCGGCTCGCCTCGAGGCCGAGCAGGTCGTCATCGGCAAGATCGTGCTCGAAAAGCAGGACATTTTCGACCTGTCGAACCCGAAAGAGAACAATGCCCTGTACAGGCTTGCGAATCGGCTGCACATCGTCACGAAAGACGCGGTCATCGAAAAGCAGCTGCTGTTCGAGCCGGGAGACGTTTTTTCCAAGCGATTGACCGAAGAGACGGCGCGCATCCTGCGCGGGAACAACTATTTCTATGATGCCTCCATAACACCGAAGAATCGCCAGGACGGTACTGTTGACCTGCACATCGACACGCGCGATGTCTGGACGCTGAAGCCGGGATTCTCGTATTCGCGCAAGGGTGGCGAAGACAGAACGTCTGTCACGCTCGAAGAGCTGAATCTGCTCGGACGTGGCCAACAGTTGACCTTCCAAAGTATCAAAGATGTCGATCGCGATTCGACGTTTTTGGGATATCAGGACCGGAATGTCGGGAGCAACTGGTTATCGGTGCGCATGCGACTCGCCGATAATTCGGACGGTCACTCGACCTTTCTTTCGGTCGCTCGGCCATTCTACGCACTCGATACACGCTGGGCGGCCGGCGGCCGTGTGCTGGACGAGGATCGCGAGGAGTCGCTGTATCAGCTCGGTGAAGAGGCCGCCGAATATAGCCAGGAACAACGCTTCTACTCCGCATACGGCGGCTGGTCGGCCGGGCTTCGTAACAGCTGGGTGCGGCGTTACACGGCGGGCGTAGTGTATGACGACAACCGGTTCTCAAATGTCGTCGACCCAGAGCTGCCGCCGGCAATCCCCACCGACCGCAAGTTGGTGTATCCGTACGTCGGTATCGAGATACTCGAGGATCGCTTTGAGACGGCCCACAATCGCGACCAGATAGAGCGGACCGAGGATTTTCTGACAGGCGTTCGCTTCGCGGCGACACTGGGATGGTCGGATGAAAGTTTCGGCGCTGACCGTGACGCGATGCTTTACTTGCTCAGCGCGGGGCGCTCATTCGGCAAGTTGAATGAATCAGTGCTGTTGTTGTCCGCTGATGCCAGCGGCCGCCTGGAGAGTGGCGATCTGGCAAACTCCCTGTTCAGTGTCGACGCGCGATATTACAGGCAGCAGTCTGAAAAGCGCACATTCGTTGCAACGCTTGGGGCAACCTATGGCGACAATCTCGACCTCGACAATCCCGTCGACCTGGGTGGTGACACCGGCTTGCGCGGCTATCCCTTACGCTATCAGTCAGGTGAATCGAAGGCTCTGCTAACGCTGGAGCAGCGTTATTTCACAGACTGGTACCCGTTCCGGCTCTTCAGGGTCGGTGGCGCAATATTTGCGGACGTTGGCCGCACCTGGGGAGACAATCCGATCGGCGGAGAAAGCCTTGGATGGTTAAAGGATGTCGGTATCGGTCTGCGTTTTGCATCGACTCGCTCAGGCTCGCGCAGTATGGTGCACTTAGATATCGCGTTCCCCCTGGATGGTGACCCCTCTATCGACAGCGTGCAGATCTCGCTGGAATCGAAGAGAGGCTTCTAGCGACAGTATTCTTTCTTCCTGGCGAGAGTGTCTTTAATCGTGGCGGCAGCCTCTGCTTCGCTCAGAAACTCGCGTTCGCCATTCTCACCGGTCCGGTACAGCTGCGGTGCATTGAGGTACGACTCGTAGATTTCCGTCGCCCGCTCGCAGAATTTCTCGCGCTCGGCGCGTTGCACATCTGTCTCGTCGGGATAGGTATCGCTGCCGCCCTCGCCTGCTTCATTCAGAGACCCTCGCGAATGCCAAACGAGTTCGACCGACACAGCGTCTTCATGGTCTGGTGTATCGCCATAGTGCGTTTTGCCGAATTCATCGACCCACGTGTAGATCGGCGTCATCGTATCGACAAAGTGGGTCTTGCCGTTGGCATCCACCCACTTCCATACGTCAGCACTTGCCGTCAGGCAGAAACCGCAAATCAATGCGATGATGATCGAAAGCTGTCTCATGAACTCTCCAGTGCCTGCGATTATCCGCCTGAAGATCCATTTTTCCTTTGATTCCCGTCACAGAATTGTGACGGATCAATTGCAGTTGGCGAGACCGTTGATCCAGTCGGTAAGCAACGTGACACCGTCCGCGTCTACGATCGTCGAACCAAGCGGCGGCATGCCATCGACGTCGCGCCGGTTTGTACGCGCAACGAGTACAGAACTCGACGCGTCGCCGGGCGCAATGATGAATGGCATCGGAATTCCGAGATCGCCGGCGTCAGGCGCTACATTGCACGCATTCGTGTCAGCTAGCGAAGTCGTGTACCGCAGATCAAGGTTATCCGGCGTCGGTCCACCCGGTTGGTGACACTGTGCACAATTGGTGTGCAAGTAAGCTCGCGCCCTGTCTCCGAGATCTGCGCTCATATCGGTCGGATCCGGCATGAATGGCAATGTGCTCGGATCACCAGGCAACGGCGACGAGAACATCACGATCTGATCGAGCGTCTCGAGCTGGCTATGTGTACGCCCTGTCGATGGGTAGGTGAAGTCCCTGTTCAGCTGCGCCGTCTCGGGGCCCAGTGCGACACCTGCAACGCTTGTATGACACTGAAGACACTGGGCCTCGTCCGGGAACACCCAGTCCTGACCCTGAATCGTCTGGATCTTGCCACCGTGCACTCGTGTGGCTTGGGTCTGGCTGTCGTTCCACTCATAGGTGTAGCCGGCCCACACGCCGTCGGGGTGGCGCATCAGGTGACGCGTCTCGATGAGCCGGCCATTCAAGCGGAAGTTCTTGACCATGACAGTGCCAGCCGGGAAGACCCAGTCATCCTCTGCGTTGATCGACATCGTCGTGCCGTTCGGCAAGCCGATGTAGCGATCTTTGTCGGCGCCGTCGGACCAGAATCGTGCGTTGATGTCGTAGGGCACCAGCCCGGCATAAGGTTGCGTCACAGCATTGGGATCGGTACAACCAGAATCGATGAGTGAATCGGGTACTGGGTCTATTCCTCCGCCGGCAGGCACCAACTTCATGATGCGGCCGTTGTTGAAGTCGGTGAAGTAGAGTTCGCCGTCCCGATCCACACCGAAAGATGAGGGACCGGTCGATGTATCGAGCAGTTCCTCTTTGATGTAGCCGCCCTGCCCGTTATCCTGCAGAGCCCAGATTCGTCCAGACGCGAAATCCCCGAATACGTAGCGGCCTGCGAGACCAGGAATTGCAGTGCCCCGATAGACGAAGCCGCCCGTGACGGACCTGCCGTCGGAGCGCTCATAATCGATGATCGGTTCGATCACCGGACCCACACAGCCTAAGGTAGCGGAATGAGAGATTGTCCCCTCGCGGCAGTCCCAGCCGTAATTGCCGCCAACCTCGATCTGATCGATTTCTTCTCGAGCACCCTGACCGACATCGCCGAGCCACAGGACGTTCGTTGGGGGATCGAAGCTCCAGCGCCAGGGATTCCTGAGGCCCCAGGCATAGATCTCCGGGCAATTGGCAGCATTCAAACCGGGGCCGCATTGATTGGGATTGGCCGCAAAAGGATTTCCCGCCGGGATGTTGTAGTCGGCACCGGTGCCAATCACATCGATGCGCAACATTGACCCGAGCAGGCGTGTCGTGTCCTGGCCCGTTTCCTGTGGATCCCCGCCGCCGCCACCATCGCCTAAGCCGATATACAGGAGACCAGCGGCGCCGAACGCGATGTCGCCGCCGTTATGGTTGCTCGCGAACTGATCGACCTCGAGGATGACCTGCTCGACGGTACCGGCGCCTGGCGACTGCAGGTCATCGAGAATGAAACGGGAGATGACCGAGCGCATTTCGGTCGTTGCGCCGTTGATCGTGTAATAGAGAAAGATCTCCGGAACTGCCGGATAGTCCGGATGAAACGCCATGCCGAGCAGGCCGCCCTCCGACGCCGTGCGCAGCGGCGGGCCACTAAGATCGAGGAACGTCGACACGCTCGTTGCGTTATCCGGATCGAAGACGACGAGTTGACCCGTCTTCCGCAACACGAACCAGCGCGGGTTCGCGACGGGCTCGACGAGAACTTTCGTCGGCTGCGAAATACCGGGCAGGTTCGGAAACGCGTCGACGATGTCCACCGCTGCGCCGCCCGCGCCTCTCGCCGGCGCGACACAAGTTACATTATTTGGTCGCGCATCGAGCCCAACGGTCGGCGGATTGACGGGAGGAATCGGATTGTTCGTTGTTTTCGCGCCACCACCACCGCAGCTTGCGACAAGCAATGCAAACAGCAGCGCGCCCGCGCGCGTGCCGTGTATTTTCGTCGCTCCGGTTGATGCCAGTGATATGGTCATGCCGCATTACCCAAGCCAAGCGCACTTACTATAACGTCATAAAATGACGATTGTGCAGTCATTTGACATCAGTCCCTGTCGCTAATCAGCGACGTGCAGCTAGCATTGATGGCTTCAGTTTCGCGACAGACGGGCAACCCATGAGCAGCATGTCGCGTTCGATTTCATCACGCAACAACCCCATGGCGCGCTCGACGCCGGCAGCACCGGCGCCGGCAAGCGCATACAGATACATGCGCCCGCCCGAGCAAGCAGTCGCACCCATCGCGAGCGCCTTCAGAACATGTGTGCCACGTCGAATACCGCCATCGACGATGACTTCGATGTCGCCTCCGATCGCATCGAGTATCGCCGGCAATTGATCAAACGGTGAACGGGATCCATCCAGTTGCCTGCCCCCGTGATTGGATACCATTATTGCGCTTGCCCCAACCTCAACGCAGCGCTTCGCGTCATCGACCGACATAACACCTTTGATCGCGAACGACCCACCCCACTCTTCGATCATCGCTGCGGCGTCGTCCCAATCGATTGTCCGCTTCATCTGCTCATTCAGGTAGTCAACGACCGAATACGGCGTCGTGGATCCTGCTTCGATAAACTGCGAGATATTTGGCAGGTCGAACTTTTCCCTTAGCAGATAGTTGAATGTCCAGGTGGGATGAGTAGCGAAACTCAGAAGACTACGTGGCGTGAGCTTCGGCGGCGTAGTCATGCCGGTCACGTAGTCACGTTCGCGATTGCCCGCGACAATTGTGTCGACAGTCAGGGCCAGTGCGCTGAAGTTCGCCGCCTTGCAGCGTGCAATCATGTCGGTCGTCAATCCCGGGTCGTTGTGAACGTAGATCTGAAACAGTTTCGCTGCATCGTTATACGCTCCGAGCTCTTCGATGCTCCGCGTGCCGATCGTCGAGACGCCAAACATCGTGCCGTACTTCGCTGCTGCATCTGCAATCGCAAACTCGCCTTCGTGGTGAAACAGGCGCTGCATCGCGGTTGGCGCAAAGAACAACGGCATGTCCAGCCGCTGACCGAGCACCGACACGGACATGTCGATACCGCTGATGCCAGCAAGCACATTGGGTACGAGGTCGACCGATTCAAACGCTTCGGTATTGCGCGCAAGCGTTACTTCGTCGTCCGCGCCGCCATCGATGTAATGAAAAATCGGTGACGGCAGACGCTGCTGCGCCAGCTTGCGAAAGTCACTCGTTCGATAACAATTTCTTAGCTGCAATGCTCTGGTCCACCATTCCCTATCTCTCGAACTCTTCGAGTTCGGTCTCCAGCCTCAACTCGAGCTCCCTGATCTGTCGCTGCTGTGTCTGAATGACTTTGGTGAGGACCGCAACGATGTCCATCGCGCTCAAGCCCTGTCGGTCACTGGTCGCGACAAGGTCGGGAACATCCTCGGCGATGAAACCGACGTAATCCTCCTCGTCATCACTCTTGTAGTTGAACTGCACAGGCTGCAATCCGGCCAGTGTCGCAAGCGCTTCTTCGACGGTCAGCTCGGTAATATTTTCTTTTTTCTCGCGTGATGAGCTGTTGGTCCAGACTCCGCCTGCCGACGCATGCGCGCCGCTCGCCATTTCGAGTGGATGTGCCGGTCGTGTAACGCCGATACCGAAGTTGCCGTTGCGGTCTATCGTCACCCGGTCCACCGAACCGGCCCCGATCGTCAGTGTGCTCGCGCGATTGTGCATGATATAGCCAGTCTCACCCGACGACTGTGTGATCATCAGGCCGGCGACGCTACTGTTCTTCTCATGAATCTGAATGTTGCCGTTAACTTCAAGCCGCTGTTTGGGTTCTGTCGTACCGATACCGACCTGATTTCCGTTATCGAATATTTGCGATTCGGTCCCGACCGTCGGTTCTTTGAATTTAACAAGAAAGCCGGGCCTTCCTTCGAGCGTTCCGGCTCCGGAAGTTCCGAGTGCTCCGGCTGGTCCGGGTGGCCCCGGAGGACCAGGTGGCCCCGGAGGTCCAGGTGGTCCTGCAGTGCCTTGCGGCCCCGGAGGGCCCATCGCACCCGTTACAACTGGCGCAGCTTCTGGCTCTTCAGCAAGTTCGACGACAGCTGCGGGATCTGCTGCAGGTTCCTCGGCCTCTTCCACCACCGGTTCCGGCTCTGCTGCAGGTTCCTCGGCCTCCACAACGTCAGGTTCCGGTCCCGGCTCGGGCACCGCTTCCACTTCGACGTCCGACTCAGTGGCTGCAGGCTCCTCGTCAACGATCGCCTCGACGATGACATTGGCCCAATCCGAACTGACAAATCCGGTTTCGCCGCCGGCAAGCTCGACTTCGTGCCATCCCGGCACGCTTTCGACGAGCCGCAATGGAACACCCTTGTGCAGCTGGCCGACAATCTCGGTACCGGCTTCGGGCGACTTGCGAATATTGACGAACCTCTCGACAGAATCGATCGGGACAACGACGTCCGCAGTGCACAGCAATGGCAATATCATTACCAGCAACCCAAGCATGGTTCTCATAGCCCACTCCCGCAAATTTGTTGTGCGTACAATAGACCTTTATGCTTACGTCGACCAGTACGGGAATAGAATTCAGAAAACATGTCTGAGCCATGCATCATTGCAGTTGCCATAACCGGGTCCGTGGCGCGAAAAAAACATAACCCGGCGGTGCCGGAAACGGTTAGCGAACAGATCGAGTCGACGCACGAAGCGTTCGAAGCAGGCGCATCACTTGTGCACGTCCACTCGCGCAACGACGACGGTTCACCGTGCACGGATCCTGACAAATTTGCCGAGTTCCAGGCAGGCATCAAAAAGCACTGCCCCGGCATCATCGTGCAATTTTCGACGGGCGGACGCTCGGGCACAGGCTTCGAGCGCGGTTCGATGCTGCAACATCGGCCGGAGATGGCTTCGCTATCCACCGGGTCGTGCAATTTTCCACAATCAGTTTATGAGAACTCCAACGAACTCATATCAGAACTTGCAAGCCTGATGCTCAAATATGACATCAAACCCGAAATCGAGGTGTTCGATCTGGCGATGCTGTACAACGCCGCAAGTATGGCGACGCAGGGCCTGCTGAAGGGTCCGTTGCACGTGCAGTTTGTCCTCGGGGTGAAGAACGCATTGCCGGCCCACCGTGACATACTCGAATTCGAGCTCGAGAAACTCCATGAACTCTTGCCTGATGCCACCTGGGTCGCAGCCGGCATCGGCAAGTCACAATTCGAAGTCAATCGCTGGTGTCTTGAACTCGGCGGCCACTTGCGAACCGGCCTCGAAGATAATATCCGCCTCGATAGCAACACTCTGGCACCGTCCAACGCGGCCCTGGTGGTGCGTGCCGCTGATCTATGTGCTAGATATGATCGCCACCCCGCAACCACGACCGAGGCCCGTGCAATCCTGGGATTACCGAACTCATGAATCTATTAATTACTCGGGTTAGCCTGGTAATGGCGTTTAGCCTGCTCGTAGCGGCAGGCGCTGCAACGGCACAAACACAGCGAACCGAACATACCTACAAACTTGACGACCCTGACGATCGCCCTGCCGCCACTCTCGAAGATGTCGCGTGGCTCGTCGGTTCCTGGTCCGGCGAAGCCTTCGGCAGCACCTTCGAACAACGCTGGAATCCGCCCTCGGCCGGCTCGATGATCGGCTTCTTCAAGCTACTCAGCGACGATCAGGTCATCTTTTACGAATTGTTGTTACTCGTCGAGGAAGAAGGCAGCCTTAGCTTGAAGGTCAAGCACTTCGCCGCCGACTTTACGGCGTGGGAAGAGAAGGAAGACTACGTTACTTTTCGTTTTATCAAAGCAGAAAAAGACGCCGTGCATTTCTCCGGCATCAGTTTTTACCGCATCGATGAGAACACGCTGCATGGTTATCTGGTAATGCGCAGCGGCGAAGACGTTCGCGAAGAGCAGCTCATCTATAAGCGACAGTAACGTCGACCAGTCATAGGCACGATGGGCGAGCTGATAAATCGCATGCGCGATTTTCGGACTGGTCTGGTTTGCATCCATCTCATTCGTATCGGCGCAGTCGTCATTCCTGGACAGGCCGGCGAGAAGACCTGTGATGCAAGTACATCGCGCTTGGCGCGGCCATTATCCCCGTGAGAGCCACAACGAATAGCCGGTCTATGAGCGACACGGCGACCGAAATATCAGTGGGAATATCCAATAACGAAGCACCACCAATAATAAGCGCCTCTCGAATCCCAAGACCACCCGGGGTTACCGCGATCAGAACGGTGGCCTCGGCCAGGGCAACGATCAGCAGCGCCTCGCGCCAGCTGAGTCCAGCCCCAACAGCCCCAAACAAAAGCCAGACACGCGCGCCACGGAGCAGAATTGCGCCGGAATGGAGACCAATGAGGGAAAGGACCAACTTTGGGTTTGACGCCAGCTTGCCAAACGACTCGGAAGCGGCCGCAATACGCCGCAACAGCGCTCGCGGCATTTTCTGCATGACCCGGGAAACTCCCAACGCAGAGGCCAGCGCTATGCCGGCCAGAGCAGAGAATACGACCAGTAACGGCCCTGTCGCGTTACCGGTTACCTGCACATTGCAGAGGGTCGCCAGCACGCCAATGACGCCAAGAGCCGCGGCGCCCACAAAAAATTGCTGCGAGGATGCTGCCGCGAGATCCTGCCAGGACGCACCCGATTGATGACGGATTTGTTGTACGTAAACGGCAATCCCGGTCATCGGTACGATCTGATTGGAAAAAGTGCGCAACCAACCGATCAGGAAGATTTGCATGCGGCTTAGCCGGTAACCAAGCGTACGCAACAAGCTCATCGAAACTTCCGCTGCGAGCATTCGAGCCATGATCGTGGCCGCGAGCCAGCCCGCCACTCCGACAAAGCCGACCTTTTGCAGCGACTGCAAGAAGCTATCGGGGCGAAAATACCAGACAACGCCTGCAAGGGCAGTGACCCCTACCAGCCACCAGATGATATGTGCTCGTCGCGACATATGGAGTTGACACTGCGCGTCAGTGATATCGAAGTGCGACAGTTTAACGTATTGTGGCAGCGCGGTAGCAGCTTGCTGCCGCCCAAACGAAAAGAGCTATGGTCTTTCGATCGTAGCTCTTTGGGTTGCTCGAGTACCGGTTACGGATATCAGACAGAGAATAGTTTCGCATCCCTGTCGGCACGACCCTTGCTTTGCTCTGCAGGCACGTCCCAGTCTTTGGGCATGTGGCTGAAATCAAAAAACGGTTGCGTATCACCCTCGTCGATCGTGCTCAACGTCGTAAAGCCCAAACGGACAATGATCGGCGCCGCTTAGTCTGGGCGAAACAGGACACGGAGCGCCGCGTCATCTGCGAGTTCTTCCAGGACGTCTTCGGCTCGTTCGCGAACTTCGGGGTCTGGGTCCTGTAATGCCTCGTGAATCACTTGCATCGATCGCTCGTTTCCGACATCGCCCAGTGCATCGATGACAAACGCCCTGACCTGTGGATCTCCGTCACGCAGCGCCAATTTCAGGTACTCAGGCGTTGAGTAGCCACCAATCATCGCCATGGCGTTCGCCGCTTTGCCGCGTAATCGTGGATCCGCATCCATAGCCGCGCTCGCGATAGCAGAGAGCGCATCATCGCCGCCTATTCTCGAGAGTGCTTCCATCGCCGTATTTTGCACGCGCGGGTCGTCGTCTCCAAGAGCTACACTTAAGGTCTGCACAGCATCCGGCGTGCCGAGGCTGACCAGCTCCCGGATCGCCTCTTTCTTTTCGCCGACAGTGCCGTTATAGATCGCGGTCTCCAGAAAAATCGTTTCCGCCGGTGCAAGTGCCGATCCCTCAGAAAAGACCCAAAGAGCAGCCGCGGCAGGCGTATCGGCTTCGGTTTCGTTTATCACATGCTGAAAAAGCTGGTAGCTATCGTTCTTGAGGATAAGGTCCAGCACGTCAGGCAATGGCTGCCTCTCGATCGTGAGACTAATGGTTTGATCCAATTCGACGTGTTGCACGAGCCGCAGATCAGCCTGTACTACGATCTCGCGAACCACATCCTGCACAGGCACGTTTTGGGCGAGGACGCTGATGAGGCCGCCGTCGATACGCACCTCTAGGTCGCCGGTATTTTTTTGTTCAGCCGCAAAGGCCGGGACGAGACTGCTGCATATCAGCAGTCCCGCCCACAGCTTTGACTGAGTGACAAAGCTATTCGTCATCCTCACAGCCGTCATCTGTTTCATTGAGACAAATGTCGCCGATCTCGGTGAAGGTTGCGTTGTCATCGAAACCGATGGCGCCGACCTCAACCTTGGCGGGCGTATCCTCCGGCAGCGTCTCGAGGAAGTCGTCAGGAACTTCGACTTCGAGTTCTTCGGCGTCGCCGGGAATCCGGACTACGTACTTGGCGTTAGCAACGGCGAGGTATTCCTCGTCCAATTCCGGGTCTTCGACATCGACATCAACCTCTAGCACAACCTCCCAGATGGCAACCGGTACATCTTTCGGCTTCATCGGTAACCGCCACATGCCCCTGGAGCATTTGCCGAGGTGCCAGCCACGCCTCCACGAGATTTCGCCCTCGACGTCACCGCCATCTTCCTCTTCCTCCCATTTCAGCCTTCTTGGGGCGGCAGGCAAGTTGAATGACAGTTCAGATTCTCCATATGACGCTTCCCCGTCTGCGTTTTCACCGACAAACGTATATGTACCCTCAGACCAGCGGTCAATGAATTCCGTGAGTGTGACGAAGTCTTCGTCATCGTTCTCTTCATCATCATCGAATTCTGGATTGAAGCACAGCGGTTCGGCGCTCTCGGCGAATGTCTCTGTCAGAGTTTGTTCTCTAAGCTCACGCCGCACGACATACTGGAAGATCTTTTCACCAGCAGGATTTTTTAGAGCGGCACGTACTAAATCGTCGCCATCCATCAGGAAGTGAAATCCGATATCCCCATCGGTGGAGTTGATTTCCACTAGCACTTTACACTCGCCGAAATCGTCGCACGGCTCCGTTGCATTGGCGACGCCGGCACCACCGCCGACTAGCGCAGCAATCACCGCGGCCAACAGCGTTTTTGGCATAACATTTGGTATCTTCATGGGTATTCCCTCCCGCTCTATGCGGATTTTTTGTCAATGGCAGCCGCAATTGACTGCTTGTTCTCGTCTTGCATCCCCTTAGACAGGACACACACAAGAAACCGGTCGAACCGGCGACGACTTGGGCAGGAATTCGTGAAGGTCTGATTCGTTAGCGAATGTGCAGGCGGTAGGCGATCAAGCCGCCCACGGCCATCGGCACGGCGAAGATGTAGAAGTTGGCCGACATGTCGAGGCCCGCGGCAATAAGGTAGCCAGCAAGTGCCGGGCCGATGACCGCGCCCGAGCGGCCCAGACCGATGGACCAGCCGATGCCGGTACTGCGGATTTCGGTCGGATACGCTTTGGCTGCCGCACCGTAGAGTCCCGTGAAACCACCCTGTTGCAGAACACCGACCACGAAAATGATGATGAGCAGTATTTCTCTTTGCTTGGGCGCCATTGCAAAGACAACCATGCCGATAGCCGACGAAAACAACAGCAAAAACACCAGGCTGGTCAGCTTCCAGCGCGTTGACAAAATACCGAGCAAATAGATGCCGATAACGCCGCCGAGGTTAAAGAGGAAAAATGCCTGGCGGCCGACGTGTACCCCATAACCTGCGTCTTCCATGAGCTTCGGAATCCAGCTCATCAGGAAATAGAGCGTCGCAAAGCACAGGAAAAATGTTGCCCACAGCGTGAGTGTGACACCGCGATGTCGCTTCGAAAGCAGCTTGAGCAGCGTCGCTGCGAAGCTGGCCTTTTGTTTCTTTTCAATAGCCTCGACTTGCGGCAAATCGGACAGGGTGTCCTTCTTCAACTTAAGAAGTATCTTATTAGCGCGCTCGAGCGCATTTGCCGGACGTCGTTCGATCAAATACTTGAGCGACTCTGGAATCAGCAACCATGCCACGAAACCCATGACCAGCGTCAGACCGCCGCCAAACCAGAACATGCCGCGCCAGCCATACTCCGGCATAAGCCATGCAGCAATCACAGACGTCATCATTGCCCCCAATGGATAGCCCGAGGTCACTGCAGCAACAGAGAACGCGCGGTACTTTTCGGGGCTGTACTCGGCAGCAAGCGTTGCCTGACATGCGAGCATTGCACCGGCGCCGACGCCGGAAACGAACCGCAACAGCATGAACTCCACCAGCGTAGTCGCATTCGCAGTAAACAGAACTGAAACACCGACAAGCGTGACGCTGATGATGATCAGACTACGACGACCGATGATGTCGGATACCGGCGCAAGGAACATTGCGCCTGCCATCATTCCTGCCAGGGCAAAACTGAATATCCACCCCAGGCGATCGGGTGATAACGCCAGTTCGGAGGATACCTGACCGGCGACGATGGCCATCGCTGTTATGTCGAAGCCGTCGAGCATGTTAAAGAACATGCACAGACCAACAACCAATAGCTGTTGCGCACTGACCTTGCCATTGTCTATGACATCGGCAACCAGCGTTGCACTGCTCATTGTTTCAAGACGTAGGTCTGCGCAGCGGCGTACGTCGCCACACAGTAGGGTACGAGGTACGTCAGTGGAATCTTCCACGCCAATTCGGATGAATTTGTTGCCACTCTGAACCTCAAAAGTATCGTTCCGCACGGGAGGATACCTTAGAATTGGCACCCTATGCCTTTGGTCGCCCACAACCAGTTGCCAACGTTTCAATTGCTGCGGAATGACGGTCACGTCGTGCTGTCGCTGGATCGCGCGAAACATCAGGACATTCGCGAGCTGCATATTGGCTTGCTCAACATGATGCCTGATGCAGCGCTCACGGCGACCGAACGGCAGTTCATCCACCTTGTCGGCAGCAGTAACCCGATTGCACAGTTCTTCGTCTATCCGTTTTCACTGCCGGAACTCAATCGTGGCGACAAAGCGAAGGAACATATTCGCCAGCATTACTTCGACTTTGGCGAACTTGCTGCAAAGGGCCTGGATGCGCTGATCATTACCGGCGCAAATGTCGTCAATCCGTCGCTCGATCAGGAACCGTTTTGGCGACCATTGATCGACATCGTCCACTGGGCGGAGAGTAACGTGGCATCCATATTCTGTTCGTGCCTGGCGACGCACGCGCTCGTCAAGCACTACTACGACATCGATCGACGCCATCTGCCGCAAAAACAATGGGGCGTCTACAGCCACAAAGTGATCAGACCGGACCATCCCGTATTGCGCGACGTCAACACCCGATTCGACGCACCGCATTCCCGCTTCAACGACGTCTCCAGGGAACAAATGGAGGCTGCCGGTTGTTCGGTGTTGGCGGAGAGCGAGGAGATCGGCGTTCATCTTGCAGTCAGCCCGGACCAGTTCCGTGTCGTCTATTTTCAGGGCCACCCGGAGTACGGCGCAATCAGCTTGTTGAAGGAATTCAAACGCGAAGCGAATCGATACGTCCGTGGTGAACGCGAAAAACTGCCGCGCGTGCCGGAAAACTTTTTCTCGAAGGAAGGTCAGGAAATCGCAGCCGCATACGTCTCGACGATAGAGAAAGCTGACGGCAACACCGTGCCTGATTTTCCGGAAGATGTGCTCACGCCACATTGCGACAATACGTGGGGCGACACGGGCAAGGCAATTGTCAATAATTGGCTTGGGCTCGTGTATCAGCTCACGAACCTCGACCGCAAGCAGCAGTTCATGCCGGGCGTCGATCCGGACGACCCGCTACAATTACGATAAACCTCAATAGGGGAACAACCACCATGGGTTTCAGAACCAGGCAGATACACGCAGGCGTTACGCCGGATCCGATCACGGGCGCGATTCTTACGCCGATATTCCAATCCACCACCTACGTGCAGCCATCCGTCGATGAGTACCTGAGCAAGGGATTCACCTACTCGCGCTCGGGCAACCCAACTGTCAAGGCGCTGGAGCTCAAGCTGGCCGATCTCGAAGGCGGCGTTGACTGCGCCTGCTTCGGAACCGGCATGAGCGCCGTACTCGCGGTGATGCTGGCGTTTCTCGAGGCTGGCAAGCACGCGATCGTGTCAGATGTTGCCTACGGTGGAACCTACCGTCTGAGCACCAAAATACTGAGCCGGTTTGGGATCGACTATACGTTTGCAGACACATCCAACCCCGATGCGGTTGCCGCCTCTGTTCGTGAAAATACCGCTCTGATCCTGACCGAGACGCCAGCCAACCCGACGATGAAGTGCACCGATATTGCGGCCATCTCCGAGATCGCCAGGAAAATCCGCGCGGTACACGCTGTCGATAACACGTTTCTTACGCCCTACTACCAACTGCCGTTCGAACTTGGCGCCGATGTGTCGATTCACAGCACGACCAAATATATGGACGGCCACAATGCAACCGTGGGCGGCGCGGTCATCAGCAAGTCAGACGAACACGCCGAAGCCGTGCGGTTCATTCAGAACAGCACTGGCACAATCATGTCGCCGCAGGTAGCGTGGCTGACACTGCAAGGCTGCAAGACCCTGTCGGTTCGCATGGACGCACAGTCGGCGAGCGCGATGGCGATTGCGGAATTCCTCGAGGCACATCCGAAAGTCGAGCAGGTCATGTACCCGGGTCTCGAGTCTTTCCCGCAGCATGAGCTTGCCACCCGACAGGCTTCGGGATACGGCGCAATGCTCTGGTTTGAGGTCAAGGGCGGACTCACTGCCGGCAAGAATCTGATGGACAACATCGAGCTCTGGAGTCTGGCGGAGAACCTCGGCTCGGTCGAATCGCTGATCACGCACCCGGTCACAATGACGCATGCAGACGTCGAGAAGGCCGAGCGCGACCGCGTCGGCATTATTGACGGCTTGGTACGCGCGTCGGTCGGCCTCGAGGATACCGACGACCTGATCAATGCACTCGCCGCCGCACTCGAACAAGTCTGATAAGCATGGGAACCTGAAGGGTAGCCGCAGATATGTCGCGTTTTCTGAATTTTGACACGCTCAGCCTGCACGCAGGTCAGGTTGTGGACCCGGAATATGGCGCGCGGGCTGCGCCAATCTACCAAACGACGTCGTACGTGTTTCCGGACACCGATACCGCGTCATCCATCTTCAACCTCGAACGCGGCGGACATGCATATTCGCGCATCACCAATCCGACCGTCGGCGTTCTCGAGCAGCGCATTGCTGCACTCGAAGGCGGGTCGGCGGCTATTTGCACGTCATCAGGCATGGCAGCAACGTTCTGCGGCATAACAGCAATTCTCGAACAAGGCGATCACATCGTCGCGTCGACGCAAATGTACGGCGGCAACATCAGCCTGATGAAGAACACGCTACCGCGCTTCGGTATCACAACGACGTTCGTCGATCCGACAGACACTGACGGTTTTCGCAAAGCCGTTCAGGACAACACCAAATTGATCTACGGCGAGCTGATCGGCAACCCGGGGCTCGACATCCTCGATCTCGAAGCGATTGCGAAGATCGGAGCCGACCACCACATTCCGGTCATGATCGATGCGACGTTCAACACGCCTTACCTGTGCCGATGCTTCGATTACGGTGCCAACATGACTGTGCACTCGGTAACAAAATGGATGGGCGGTCACGGTGTCGCAATTGGCGGTGCCATCGTCGACGGCGGCAACTTCGACTGGGGTGCCACGGATAAGTATCCGACAATCACGGAGCCCTACGCTCCGTTTACGGGCATCAATCTCTGGGATGAATTCGGCCCGAGCGCGTTCGCGACGCGAATTCGCGCCGAAGCGATGCGTGACTTCGGACCCTCGATGAGCCCGATGAACGCGTTCCTGCTGCTGCAGGGTATCGAGACGCTGTCGTTGCGCATGGACAAACACCTTTCCAATACGATGGATTTGCTCGACTACTTGTCGAATCACGATCAGGTGTCCTGGGTGAATCACCCCAGCCTCCCCTCGCATACGAGCCACGAACTGGCCAGGAAATACCTGCCGAAGGGGGCCGGTTCGATTGTCAGCTTCGGCGTCAAGGGCGGCCGCGAGGCAGGCAAGGCGTTTATCGAGAACGTCGAGCTTGCATCGCACCTCGCCAATGTTGGCGATGCCAAGACGCTGATCATTCATCCGGCCACAACAACGCACTCGCGCATCGATGCCGACGCGCTGGTCGCCGCCGGTATTACCGAAGATATGGTCCGCCTTTCGGTCGGGCTTGAGGACGTCGCCGATATCAAGGCCGACTTCGAAAACGGCTTCCGCGCAGCGAAGCGGATTACCAAGAAATAGCAATGTATTTTGACGTTGGTGGAAAACAGGTCTTTGCTACGACGGGCGGCAAGCCTTTTGACAACAGCAAACCGACAGTAATCTTCCTGCATGGCAGTGGCCTCGATCACACGTTCTGGGGGCTGCACTCGCGCTTCTTCGCGTTTCGCAACTATGCGGTTCTGGTACCCGACCTGCCTGGGCACACAAATTCTGAAGGACCCGCGCTCACATCGATTGAAGCAATGGGCGACTGGCTAAACGATGTTATCGAAGCGCTCGATGCGAATGACGTCTCGCTCGTCGCACACTCGCAAGGTTGCCTGGTGGCACTCGAGTTTGCCTCGCGTTATCCGGATCGGCTGCGTTCCGTTTCCTTTATTGCGAGCGGCCTCGCTACGCCGGTCAATGACGTCTTGCTGAATGCGGCGGAGAACGATCCGGAGGCCGCGATCGCGATGATGCTGGGCTGGGGTTTCGGCTCTGCCGGACACTTGCACCAAGGGCCGATTCCTGGCAATTCGATGGTCGCGGGCGGACGCAAGGTCATGCGAGGCAATGTTCCTGATGCGTTAGCGACCGATCTCAAGGCGTGTAACAACTACAAAAACGGGGTCGGCGCGGCTGAAATGGTCTCCGGCCCGATCCAGGTAATCGTGGCCGGCAAGGACCGCATGGCGCCGGGCAAGGCAACCACGGAGCTGATCGAGCATTTGAGCGATCCCGACGTCACCGTCATTGCGCGGAGTGGCCACATGGTGCCGCAGGAAGTTCCCGACCAGTGCCGTGCCCTGTTGAAGGCCTTTATTTTTTCGAACAACCCCGCAACGTAGAAAATAACAATGTACGCAATCAATCGCGCCGCTGTAATTGGTGCCGGCACTATGGGTCTCGGAATCGCAGGCCAACTCGCCAATGCCGGCGTCGATGTGTTGCTACTCGATATTCCGGCCGACGGCGAAAACCGCAATGCGATTGCCGAGCGGGCCCTTGAACGCCTGCTCAACGAAAGTCAGCCGGGGCTGTTACACGCAGACAATCTCGAGCGCATCACGATCGGCAACATCGAAGACGATATGCCAAGACTCGCCGCTGTTGACTGGATTGCCGAGGCCGTTGTCGAGCGGCTCGATATCAAACAGGCTTTGTACAAGCAGATTGATGCGGTTCGCAAGCAGGGGTCTATCGTCTCTTCAAATACGTCGACGATTCCAATCTCACTGCTCGTCGCAGACATGCCAACGTCGTTTCGCGAAGAATTCGCGATCACACACTTTTTTAACCCGGTGCGCTTCATGCGCCTGCTTGAAATCGTGCGTGGAGAGGCGACACGAATCGAGGTAATTGAATATCTCGAACACTTCGCAGAATTCCGCTTGGGCAAAGGCATCGTCGTTTGCAATGACACACCGGGATTTCTCGGCAACCGGGTCGGTGTTTATGCCATTCAAATGGCCTTGCAAACGGCTTTCCGTATGGGCCTCACGCCGGAAGAAGCCGATGCCATCTTTGGCCGCCCGATGGGAATTCCAAAGACCGGTGTCTTTGGTCTCTATGACCTGATCGGCATCGACCTGATGAGCGACGTCGCCAGGAGTCTGGTCTCGATACTCCCCGACGACGACGTCTTTCACAACGTAGCCGCGGAGATTCCGGTGATGATCCGCATGATCGACGAGGGCTATATCGGGAACAAAGCAAAAAAAGGTGGTTTCTACCAACCGGCCGACCTGGCGAAAGGCATCAGCCGCAAGACGCTGGACTTCGAGAGCTTTACGTATCGCGACCACGAGCCGGCCAAGCCGCAGCTGGCGGTTGACGCAGAACTCGCCGGGAACTTCACCCTGCTGCTGCAGCACGACGACAAGTACGGCAGGTACGCCTGGGAGATTCTCGCCGGCACGCTTTGCTACGCCGCCGCCCTGGTTCCGGATGTGAACGACTCGCTGGTCGCCGTCGATGATGCGATGAAGCTCGGGTACAACTGGATACAGGGCCCATTCGAAATGATTGATGCAATCGGTGTCGACCGCTTCATTACGCGACTCGAAAAAGAAAACAGGGACATTCCTGATTTTGTCCGCACGGCGTCCGGGAAGTCCTTTTACCGCGTTAGTGATGGCGCGCTGCAATACCTCCTGGCCGATGGCAGCTATCAGTCATTGCAGCGCGCCAAGGGTATCCGACGATTCAGTGAAGAACGGCGCACGCTTACGCCACTGGAGGAAAATGCGGCAGCGAGTTTCTTCGAGCTTGAGAACAAGGTCGGTCTCGTCGAGTTTCACAGCAAAGCGAACGCGCTTGGTCCCGAATCCATGCAGCTGCTCGAGTTCGCCGTCAAATATGCTTGCGAGAACATGACGGGACTGATCATTCACAACGATGCTCAACATTTTTCTTGTGGCGCGGACCTCGGGAGCATTCTCGGTTTTATCGTGAACAAGGATATGGCCGGGCTCGACCGGTTTCTGGATCACTACCAGCAGACCTTGTTAGCAATGAAGTACGCACCAATCCCGGTCGTCGCGGCGCCGTCCGGGCTGTCCATGGGTGGCGGTTTCGAGGTCTTGCTGCACACGGACAAGGTCATTTTCCACGCCAATTCGGTCACTGGCCTCGTGGAATCACTTGTAGGTGTTGTCCCCGGTGGTGGTGGCGTCAAGGAGATGCTATATCGCTGGTATGAGCGTACCGGAGACATTAACAAAGCCGCCTGGAACGGGTTCATGAATATCGGCTACGGCAAAACAGCACGATCCCCGCTCGAAGCCGAGCCACTGGCGATGTTCCGCGATGGCATTGATGAGTACGTCATGAATCGCGATCGCCTGTTGGATACGGCGATGTCCACCGTGCGGGACATGGCGGACAACTACCGTGTCGTGAAACGGACGTCGCTCGCGATGCCTGGCCGTGACGTATTCGCTGAGATGGTCGAATGGCTACAAAAGGCCCTTGAAAAAGGCAGCCTGATGCCGCATGACGTAACGACAGGCACTCAAATTGCCATGATTGTTACCGGCGGAGACATACAGGCCGGCGTTGAGCTGTCGGAAAACGACTTATGCGAGCTCGAGCGCAAAGCTTTTGTGACCCTCGGCAAGACCGCCGAGACCAGGGCCCGAATCGAATTCATGCTGAAGCATGGTAGCCCGCTGCGAAACTGAGAGATCAACATGATTTACAACGCTCCTATCAAAGACATGCTGTTCCTTGTTAACGAATGGATCGGCCTGGATAAAGTCATAGCACTGCCTGGCTATGAGGAAGTCGACGCCGAGCTGTTTGAAGCCATACTCGAGGAAGCCGACAGGTTCTCAGGCACCGAGTTGCTCAGCATTAATCGCGACGGCGATGAGCACGGCGCCAAATTCGAAAACGGCACAGTTACGACGCCGCCCGGTTTCAAGGAAGCCTATACGCAATTCATCGAAAATGGCTGGGCCGGTATCGATGCAGATCCCGAACATGGCGGGCAAGGCCTGCCAAAAGTACTGCAAAACCTCATCGACGAAATGGTCGGCGCGGTCAACGTTTCCTTCAAGCTTTATACGGAACTCAGCCGCGGCGCTTATCACCTGATGAATCACGCCGCATCGGACGAGATACGTGAGAAGTACCTGCCGAAGATGGTGGAAGGCGTCTGGTCCGGCACGATGTGTCTTACAGAAGCGCACTGTGGCACGGATCTCGGTCTCCTGAATACAAAGGCCGTACCGGCCGGCGATGGCACTTACAAGCTCAGCGGCACCAAGATCTTCATAACGTCAGGCGATCACGACCTCACCGAGAATATTCTGCATCTCGTCATTGCCCGCATCGAAGGGGCGCCAGCCGGAACTCGAGGTATCAGCCTGTTTCTCGTTCCCAAGATACTGGTAAACGAGGATGGTTCCCTTGGCGAACGCAATGCGGTCAACACGGCATCGATCGAACACAAGATGGGAATTCGCGCATCAGCGACTTGTACGTTGAATTTCGACGACGCGACCGGCTATTTGATCGGTGAAGAAAACCGTGGCCTCGCGGCGATGTTCAAGATGATGAACATCGAACGAATGACCGTCGGCCTGCAGGGATTGGGTTTATCAGAAATCGCGTACCAGAATGCTCGCGATTATGCGCAGGAACGGACCCAGAGCAAGGCACCGGCGCCGCGCCCGGATGACAGCAAGCCGGCGGATCCGATCATTTACCAGCCGGAAATGCAGCGGCAGTTGCTCACGATCCGATCACAGGTGGAAGGCGCGCGCGCATTGTCCGTGTTTACCGGTCTTCATGTGGACATCATGGAGAGGTCCGCGGACGAGGCTGCAGCTGCTGATGCAGAAAACACGGTCGCGTTGCTGACACCTGTGATCAAAGCGCATTTCAGCGATCTCGGCATGAGCAGCACGCTCTCCGCGCAGCAAATATACGGCGGTCATGGTTACGTCCGCGAACACGGTATGGAGCAACTGGTGCGCGACTGTCGCATTGCTCCGATCTATGAAGGCACCAATGAGGTGCAGGCAATAGACCTGGTCGCACGCAAGATCACAGGCAAGACCGGCGAATTCGCTGACCGCTTTCTCGCCAGCTGGCAAGAGTTCCTGCGTGAGCACGAAGATGACGAAAAAGTCGCCGCGATCGTTGGTCCAGCCGCAGTAGCGCTGGAGTGCCTCATCGACACGACTCGTTGGCTACGCGAAAAAGTGCAGTCGGATGACGCCACAGCACGAGGAGCCGCGTCGCAATACTTGCGTCTGTTCGCATTGACGATCATCGCTTGCATGTGGTCACAGATCATCGTCAGCATTCGTGACAAAGAAGGGTCCTTCTACGACATCAAGCGGAAGCTCGCAAGATTCTATATGCAACAGGTATTGCCGGAGACGTCTGCGTTAGCCGCAACGATTATACAGGGGGCCGACGCGCTTGCCGATTTCGAGGTCAGCGATCTGGTCGGGCAGTAACACGGCCGTTAGCGCTTCATCTCGTCAGGAATCTTGATCTGTGGCTTGAACCATGGAGCCTCGCACACCGTTGCCGACAATTTACCCTGCGGCGAGATAACGACCAGTTCGGTGCCCACGCCGGCAAATTCGACCGGCACGTTGGCCCAGCCAATGTTCTTTTTCAGCCGCGGCGAGCGCGCGCAGCGTGTGACGTGGCCAATTATCTTTTTGCTATCGACGATGTCCCAATGCTCTTCATTGGATGCTGCCAATGCGTCGCCGTGAATCTCGACACCAACCAGTCGCCGCTTCGGGCCCTCCGCACTGATTTTCTTGAGCGCCTCTTTACCAATGAAGTCGTCAGAATGCTCGAAGTCAACGAATCGGTCCATGCCGATGACGTACGGATTGTCCTGAAGTGATATGTCAGACGCATAGGAAAGCAGGCCACCTTCGATGCTGCGAATCATCGACGGTGCAGTTGCCGCTATATTGTGCGGCTTGCCGGCTGCCATGACACGCTCCCACAGCTGATCGCCGTATTGACTATCGCGCAGGTACAACTCATATCCGAGTTCGCCGCTCCAGCCGGTTCTCGAGACGATCAGCGGTATGCCGTCGAGCTCTGTTTCCCTTAGCCGGAAGTACTTTAGCTCGATGGCCCAGTCACCAAACAGATCCCGAGCGACCAGCGGTGATTTAGGACCTTGCAGCTGCAGCGGAGAAACGTCGGGCTCGGACACGTTGACGTCCATGCCAGAGTTGACCGCCACGCCCATGGCCCACCAGAGTACGTCGCCGTCGCCCGGGGACAACCAGAACAGATGCTCTTCGACGCGAAGCAATATTGCATCATTGACGATACCGCCATCCTGGTTAGTCAACACAATGTATTGACACTGCCCGACTTCGCACCTGGACATGTCGCGAGGTGTAAGGAATTGGATGAACTCGAACGCGTCCGGACCGGAAATTTCAACCTGACGCTGACACGTCACGTCCCAGAGCGTCACGTCGTTAACCAGGCTCCAGTAGTCCGCAGCATCGTTACCATACGATGTGGGCAAAAACGTGTGGTTATAGACAGTAAAAACTTTGGCCCCGCATCGAAGCGTTGCATCAAAAAAGGGCGACTTGCGAACACGCGGTCCCAATGAGATCAACGGTGGTGTTGTTGCAATCTGGCTCATTAGAGGGTTCCTGCGTCTTGTATCGACCGGTCGCCAAGTCAGCGCAGCGATGGTACGTGACCTCGATCTGCTCGGCAATCCAATTTTGCAATGGGCTTCCGCCCCCTCCCGGATTTCCCATTGCAAAGAGCTGCGCACGGCGGTTTTGGGTGTGCGAGAATCGCGATCACGTAACACGGGAATATCCGGTGACAAGGATCAAATCCGAAACGCAACGCAAGGCACTCATCGAGTCGGTCGGCGAATCCTACATGGAGATTTTTCCGACCGCGACGATCGAATCCAAGCTCGATGTGCTCGAACCGTCGTCCTACATCGCCATAACGTGTTCACCAACGAAAGGCGTTCGGGAAACACTGGATATGGCACATCGACTCGCGGACCGCGGCTTTAAAGTCGTACCGCATGTCGCTGCGCGGATGGTCAGGAACAAAGCGCACCTTCGCGAAATCGTCAAGCGCCTTGATGACACGCCGATCGTGAGTCTTTTTGTGCCGGGCGGCGATGCGGAAGAACCCAAGGGTGACTATTCCTGCGCACTGGAACTACTTCGCGATATAGCCGACATCGAACACAAGTTCATCGAGATCGGTGTTGCTGCACATCCGGAAGGGCATCCGACGGTCAGTAATGAAGTACTCATGGAGCACTTGTTGATGAAACAAGAGCTCGCGAACTACTTCGTGACGCAAATGTGCTTCGACGCCGAGATTATGGGCAACTGGTTGCATGAACTTCGTGACCGTGGCGTCACGCTGCCGGCGTGGATCGGTATACCTGGCGCGTCGGAACGAAGCGCATTAATCAAGACGTCATTGCGTATCGGCGTCGGCGACTCGTTACGATTCCTTAAGAAAAACGGGAAAAAGGCTGCGCGCTTGCTAAGCTCCAGGGAATATTGGCCGGACGACCTGCTGTACGGACTTGCGCCCTATATCGCCGATCCCGCATTCAATATTTCCGGTCACCATGTTTATTGCTTCAACCAGGTGGACCGCGCGGAGCGGTGGCGTCACGATTTCATCGAGAGAATCAGGTCGAACCAGACAGGCTAATGGGCCGCAAAAATCAGTCGGAGATGATCTGGAAACTGCTCGTGGCCTCTATCAGCCCGGAAACGAGGACCATGTACCCAAACAATACCGCCAGCGTTCTGACTCCCGCGCCGATCCAGCTTGTCGTGTAGACGCGTCGCAGCGCGACAGCCATGTAAACGGCAAGGTAAGAGAGAAGGATGAGTTGTGCTGCCAACGCAGCCCAATAAGTACCTGCTACGTTTTCCATGGGCACCATGAAAGCAAGGACTACGTAAGCAGCGCAGTGCACGTGCACCGAGAAGATGAGGTGATCGAAGTACAGTCGGCGAAAAAAGAGAGCCTTCAGAAGTAAAGCAAACACAGGTAACAGTACGAACATCAGCCTGGGCAGATCGTCCGACATGAAGCGCGCCTGCACCGCCGCGTCGGCTCCCGAGACCTGACCTTGCTCCAGCAATATTCCCTGGCTGGCGACCCACGCCATCAAAATGAAGAACGTAACGCTGATAAACAGGTATAGCCGCAACGGCGGCGTATACGATCTTCTCTTGCCGGCGAGAAACTCGCTGGTTAACAATCCAGGATGACGAAACAGGGTCTTGGCTGTACGCCAGGAGCGACCGTCGAGATCGAAGGTCTCATTAAGTATATTACGGACCAGTTCGCTGAATGGTCGCTCGAGATCAATGTCCTTTTGCCCGCAGGCAGAACAAAATGACCCTGTGAAGCGGGAGTCGCAGTTCTTGCATTGCGTCATTTTCTCGATCACTGTGGAAGTCTCTCAGGCGACTGCTGAGCACTATAGTCGAAAAAGCAAATTCTGTTACGTCGCCAAGATGCTCGCCAGGGGCAGCAATAGCAGAAAAGGCCCACGAAACGTGGGCCTTTTCTTATCAAACCGCGCACTAGCTCTTTGCATTAATGGTGAATCTCAACGGCTTATTGTCGCCGTTGACGACGCAGGTTGTAGCATAAGCGCGAATGGCCTCGCGGTCAGCTTTTCCGTAAACGGATGTACTGATGTTCAACGTGTAGCCGACCGTCCTGCGCTCTATTGCGACAATATCGTGCCGTACACGCACCGCATCTGCGAAATCCGCATGCTCCCGCACTTCCGCAACGCATGCGTTAACTTCGTTCTCGAGCCCGATGTCCGCCAGGTCAGTGGCACTCGCCGGGTTTGCGAAGACGAACAGGCCGATAACGGCGAGGCTGCTTGCTACAACATTACTATGATTGTTCATGGTACTTGCTCCTCAGTGGTCTAACAGCCGGCGACAATTCGCCCCGCTGTTTAGCAGAACATTCGTTCTGCTTTAGTCAAAAAAAACGATATCTCTGCGTGTCTTGATCTGTATCAGAATGTTCATTCTGTTTGTCCCAAAAAAATGTCAGCCGGTCAGCGATGCCAGTGTGCTCTCGACGATGCCGTCGAGCGTGGCCCGATCAAAGCCGGTCCGCCCCAGCACAACGAGTCCGAACATCGTGCTGGTCAGAAGCTCTCCCGCTGCTTTCACGTCGAGATCAGCCTTGACCTCGCCCCTTTCCCTGGCTGATTCCAGCCCGACAGCAAATGCTTTGGATATGCGCTTCATGAATTTCTGCAGCACGCCCCGCGTCTCAAGATCATCGGGAGCCAGCTGCATCGCCGTGTGGATGAACAGACAGCCCCTGTTTTCGTCCCGGTTGCACATGTCCTCGACGCGCTCGTCAAATATCGCCCGGATATGCGCTAACGCGGCGTCCGGCTCCAGCAGGCGCAAGAACGACTGTTTGCCCATGCCCTCTGCGTAACGCTCCAGCGCCTGCTCGAACAGCTCACGCTTATTGCCGAATGTGCCGTAAATTCCATATCGGCTGACACCGGTCGCGCGCACAATATCCTCCATCGAGGTTTCCGAGTACCCCTTGGACGAAAACAGATCCACGGCCCTGGACAGGGCGGTCGACGGATCAAATGCGCGTGTTCTAACCATGGGAAAGCAGAATACTCATTCTGTTTTAGTTTGTCAACCTTTTCCCGTGAACGACGTTGTACTAGTATTCCAAGACGATTGAAGGAGTCCCAATCATGCCCCAATCGAGACATTTCCTGACACTAGCTGCCGCAGCCCTTCTGTCTGTGGGCGCCGCAGCCCTTCTGGCCTCGGGGACGGCCGCCGCCCAGGATACGCCGGCGCAGGATCCACGCCAGATGAGTGCTGAGGAACGCGACGCAGCCAGGCAGGCTCGGCGCGAGCAGTGGGAGAACATGAGCGAGGACGAACGTGCAGCGGCTCGTGAGCAGCGCAGAGCGAAAGCGGATGAACGCAGAGCAGCGCAGCGCGAACGCTACGAGAACATGTCTGAGGAAGAGCGCACGGCGGCTCGTGAGCAGCACAGAGCGAAACGGGAAGAGCACCGGGCTGCGATGCGTGAACGGTACGAAAACATGTCGGAAGAAGAACGTCAGGCGATGCGGGAACGGCGCGCCGAACGAAGAGCCCGGCACCCCGGGCACAGGGGTCAGGGAAAACACGGTAAACCGCCAGGCGGCCCCGGCGACGATAGCGTATAGCGATACGAAGAGGGCCCTTCCGGGCCCTCTTTATTGTCTGCCGATCCTAGTTGTCGATCTCGTCGTCGAGACCGGTCATTTGCCAGCGACCGAGCGCAATCGGAATACTGTCAATCGCGTTCAGCTGGTCGAAAAAATCTTTAAGGCGGAATTCCTCACCGCGTTCTTCGAGTTGCTTGCTGTAATCAGCAAGCGTTCTCTCGAGCAGATATTTTCCCGTAATGTAGCTCGTGCCATAACCCGGTTGGCGCAAATACAGATGTTGCTCGAACTTCAGCAAATCCTTTTCGGTCTTCATCCAACCACGCGGCGTCCACTCCATGTGCACCGAGCCTGCCTCTTCCATCGTCATTTCATTGGCATGCGCATATAGGGAGCCGAGGCCCCGTGCGGCGCGCTGTGCAAGCATGATCCACACCAGTTCACGGACGCGCGGCTTGTCGTCATACAGGCCGGCGTGCATGAACATCTCCTCAACGCCGGTCGCCGTCCCTTCGTTACGGCTGTCAAAGATGTTGTAAAGAACAGCGCCCTGTCGAATCGGGCTTGGATGTGGCTCACGCTCCATACGGGCAAGTTCGAACCAGTGATAAAAGTGCGTGTACAACGGCGTCGGGTCGTAATGAGCGACGATCCAGAAGAAATTTCGTGTTTCTTCGGGCACAAACTCACCCAGCTGTTCACGCAGTGCCGGATCAAAGTAATCCTCGACCGTGACGATTTCTTCGTCGCGCAAAAATTCGATAAACTGTCTGGCCGACCTATCCGCCAGCGTCGCGTACTCTTCGGGAGTCGATGCGGCAATCAGTGGTGGCAAATTACGATTCCGGTGTTCCTCGAGTTTTAGAGAAGACCAGGCGCGATCGAGCTCTCGCTTGAGAAGGCGCACCTCGTCATCCCACGTCAACGGTACGAGGTGCACATTCTGTGCGTACCAGGTGTAGTTCTCCTTGCCGATACCGGATGGGCCCGTTTTGGCTGGCGCCTCGCGCTCGAGCCAGGTGACGAGTTCGTCAGTTGCGGCTCGCGCGTCCGTGATTGCGGCAACCAGATGAGTACTCGCGGCGTCCTCCACCTTGGTCAGAAGTTCGGCGAGATCACGACTCTGGTCTCTGAAATTGCGGATTCCGGCAACCCACAACTCGCGCGCATTGCCGGTCAGGTTCTGCCGAGCCTGTTTCATCAAAGGCGGGATGACCGTCAGCTCCGCAATCAGTCGTTGCTCCCCGGAATCGGACAACGGGAACTCGTAGGTCCATAGCTCGGTAATAGCATGATGTGTCGGCCCTTCGTGCGCCGGCACATCGCTCTTGTAAAGCCAAATCGACTGGTAGAACGCAGGATCTCTTGCCCAGGGTTTCAGGACGCGCCGGTTGAAGTCGTAGCCGTTCATTTCGGCCCGGACGACATGCCAGTCGACCTGCTTTTCGACCGGCCATTTCGAGACGTCAATTGCTTGCAGACGTGCGTAAAGTTGCTCGAAACCCGGCTGTCTGGCCGTGAACATCGCGGCCGTATAGTCGGGCGCATTATCCAACATCGGCGGTCGCTCAAACTCGCGCCAATCCGTGTACAGGTCGATCAGGTCATCGTAAGCATCGAATGAGTCTGTTTCAGCCATGCACAAGTTCGCTGTCGATACCGCCAGGCCCAGTATTATGCGGCTGAGCCATGTACTGCGATTTGTTTCGATCATCCTTCTACTATGGCATTCCCAGCGTTTCAGCGATATAGCGATCAACGACCGTATCGAGTAATGCCAACGGCACCGCACCGTTCGACAACACGGCACGATGGAACGCTTTGATATCGAACTGGCCCCCGAGCTCGTCCATCGCGCGCTGCCGCGCGTCGAGGATTTGCAGCATACCAATCATGTACGCGGTTGCCTGACCAGGCCAGACGCTGTAACGCGCCGCAGCGCCTTGCGACTCCCCAAGTGACCAGCCGATAGCGTCCCTGTTGAACTGCACGGCCTCATCAAACGACCAGCCCAGGTTGTGAATACCGGTATCCATAACAAGCCGCGCTGCTCGCAGCGCCTCATATTGCAAACGGCCGAGGTTCGAGTACGGGTCATCTTCATGCCAGCCGAGTTCCCAGGCGAGCCGCTCTGCATACAGCGCCCAGCCTTCGACGAATGCCGTAAACCTGCCGCCTTTGCGAAATGCGGGCACATCTTGCTCCATCGCAATTGCGACCTGTGTGTGATGGCCCGGCACTGCCTCGTGATACGCCAGCGAACGCATCTGAAACCATGGCTGATCGGTGCTCGTGCCAGCGTAGAAAGCGCCGGGCCGAGTGCCGTCAAAGGACGGTCCGATGTAATAGCCGCCAAATTCGTCCGGAATGACGATGACATTGGCCGACGGAAAAATATCGAACGCCTCGTCAACCCTCTGCTCCGCGAGATCGATGATGTCTTCGTAAGTCGACAATACGTTTGCCGCTGGGATGATCCCGCCGTCCGCAGCCACACGCGCAAAGAGCTGCGTCACCGTCTCGTTCTGCGGATAGCCGAGCTGGTCGAAGATCAGCCGCATTTCGGCCTGTATTCGTATCAGCTCGTCGAGGCCGAGTTGATGGATCTCCGCCGCGGTCAGGTCGGTCGTCGTATGATGCCGTAACTTGTATGTATAGTAGTCGCCGCCACGAGCGTACTGACCAACACCGATCGACGGCGGCGCGTTACTCAACAAGTTTTGCAGTGACGAACGCAGCTGCTGATACGCACGCTTCACGCCACCGTCTACTGCTGAGAACGCCCGACTCTCGAGATCCGAGCGTTGCGCATTGCTAAGGCCCGGAATACTCGCGATCCCGGCAACGAAGTTTGTGTAGTAGGGATTCGACAGGGTACCGCCCTGCGCCAAGGCGGAAACCTGATTGATTGCGATCTGCATCGACAGCGCGGGTTCGACGACGCCGTTCTGGCGCTGCAGTTCCAGGTGATCAATTAACTGGTCGAATTTTTGTTCGACGAGGTTCAAACGCGTAATGTAGTTTTCCGCGTCCTGCAGGGTCGCAAGTGGGTGCACTTCTGTGAACAGTTGCCGCGTGTCTTCCTGGACACCAAAAATCGAATACGTTGCGACAAAATCGTAATAGATGAATTCGAGCTGATCGACAACGTCCTGCAAGTACCATTCATAAATGTCGTAATTCAGCTGACCCTCGGCATCCAGCGCCGAGCGATCATAGCTGTGCAGTGCATCAAGCACGACCTGGTACATCGCGTACGTATCACGCTGGTAGCTGTCCGACAAGTCGTCGAGGGTGACCGAAGCGAGTGGATAGACGCTTTCGAGTGACTGCCAGACGATAGCCTCAGGCGATCGCGTTATTAGTGCCGCGAAAGAATCGGCATACAAGGCATCAAGCGACAGGCCCTGCAGATCGGCGGCGAGTTGCTCGGCAGGTGTCGGTCCACCGACCGGCGGCGTGTTGTTGTTGCCGCCGCCCCCGCTACCGCACGCGCTTACCAGCACGAGGAGCAGCAGGGCAAATAGCGGCTTTTTCATTCGCCTTCCCCAGGATATTGATTCGTCCCCAGTTTAGTCCGAATTCGGCACGATTAGTTCTGTGCCTGACCCTGTTAGACTTCCGCGGACAAGAACAAGAACAAGAATAAAGGACCAACGATGGCAAACTCCGATCTCACTACGCATACGACCACCGTCAAAGACGTCAAGCAGCTCGGCATCTGGGCCGCTTTGGTCAGTCTGTCCTACGTATTCTGGGTTTGCGGCGCGATGGAGATGGTCGAGCGCCTCGCTTATTACGGTGTACGGCAGGTGGCTAGCCTTTATGCCACCGATGCAGCTTCCAACGGCGGTCTCGGACTCGCTGGAACGGATGTCGGCATCATTTTTCTCTTCTGGGCGTTGATGCAATCCTTCGTGCCTGTATTGACAGGCGGCATTTCCGATCGTGTGGGTTACAAAGAGACGATCTTTGCCTCAACCGTCATCAAGATTCTCGGCTATTTGCTCATGGCGTGGTTCCCGAGCTTTTGGGGATTCATGGCGGGCGCGATGGTGCTCGCGTTTGGCACCGGCATCTTCAAGCCCGGTATTCAGGCCACAATCGTAAAGTCTACGAATCGCCAAAACAGCTCGATGGCCTGGGGCGTGTTCTACCAGACTGTCAATATCGGTGGCTTTATAGGTCCATTGCTGGCGGCTCAGCTTCGTCAGCTCGAGTGGTCGCACGTTTTTTATGCCTGTGCAGCCATTATCTCGCTCAACTTCCTGCTCTTGCTCACGTACAAGGAAGTCGACAAAGACGAGCGGTTGGTGCACCGCGCGAAGGTAGCGTCCGGCGAGATTCAGGAGACAAGCCTCTGGCGCGACAGTCTTAAGGAACTCCTGCGTCCCGTCATGATCTGGTACATGATCTTGTTCTCCGGGTTTTGGTTCATGCTGATGGCATTTTGGGACGTCGCACCGCTGTACTTCAGGGACTGGGTCGACACGTCGGTCATGATCCGACACCTGTTTGGCGAGGATGGCACCACCAACCAGGTGTGGATTTTCCTGCTCGGCATGACGCAGGACGGACAACGCATTCAGCCTGAAGGCCTGGTGAACCTCAACGCCATGATGATCATGTTTTTCTGCTTCATCGTTGCGGGCTGGAGCGCGCTGATGCGGGCAACCAACTCCATGGCCCTGGGAACGTTTCTCGCCGCGGCCGCCCTGCTCTTGGTCGGCGGATTCAACTACGTCTGGATTATGGTACTGGCTATAGTCTGCTTTTCCATGGGCGAGATGCTGTCCAGTCCGAAGAGTTCGGAATATTTGGGCAATATTGCACCGGAGCAGAAAAAAGCCATGTATCTCGGCTTCAGCCAATTGCCGCTGGGCATCGGCTGGTCGCTCGAAGGCTTTTTCGGCCAGTACCTGTATGGCAGGTTTGGCGCCAAGGACACAATTTCGCGAGACGCGTTGCTTGACTCCGGCATGACGCAGTCTGACGTTGACGCCGTGCCGATTGGTGAGGCATTTCAGAAACTGGTCGAGGTCAGTGGCCAAACCGCGGAGTACCTGACCGCCCAGCTGTATGCGGCCAATAACGTCGGCGCCGCCTGGTACATCATGGGATCTGTCGGTCTCGTCGCAGCCGCGGGCATGTATGTCTACGGACGCTGGACCTACCAGCTCAAAGACTAGCCGGCGAAAAGGACACGGCCGATGATCGAATTGCGGCTACACGGCTTTCTCGTCCTGACAATTATTGCGTCGGCCGCCGTGACGTTCGCACTATTGCTGCGAGTGACGGCTCCATATGGTCGACACGTTCGTGCAGGTTGGGGACCGACGATCCCGGCACGCGTTGCATGGATTGTTATGGAGAGCCCGGCGACGCTATTGTTTGTGGCCGTATACTTTGCCGGCGATCGTGCTCTCGCGACTGTGCCGCTGGTCTTACTCGCCATGTGGCAGTTGCATTACATCAATCGGACGTTCATCTATCCGTTACGCATTCGTGAGTCGAACAAGCGGATGCCGATTTCTGTCGCAGGCATGGCGTTCCTTTTCAACTGCCTGAACGCCTACATTAACGCGCGCTGGATTTCTCACTTTGCCGAGTACCCCACCTCGTGGCTGGCGAGCAACGCATTCGTGCTCGGCGCCCTGTGTTTTTCAGTCGGATGGGCTATCAATCAGCACGCCGACACGACCCTGTTGCGATTGAGGCAGCGCAACGAAACGGACTATCAAATACCTCGCGGCGGCTTGTACCGGTGGATTTCCTGTCCGAACTATTTCGGTGAGATGCTTGAGTGGGTCGGCTGGGCGATCGCCACCTGGTCGCTCGCGGGCACAGCGTTTGCCGCGTTTACGGTAGCTAATCTACTGCCGCGCGCACTCGCGAATCACCGCTGGTACCAGCAGGAATTTGCCGGCTATCCGTCGTCGCGTCGCGCTGTAATTCCATACTTGTTGTAGCGCGACAGCGAAGACCTGCTAATCGCGCCGCCAGACGTCGCCGGATTCGCTCTGTTTCGATTCCTCGATAATGATCCCGCCCATTTTGCATGGCGCTTCGCCATCAGCATCTTCGCAATCGGGAAGTTTATCGAGCCGTTCCTGATGCGACACTCGTGTGGCAGACGGTGACGATTCGACGATAGCCGGGTCTCGCCAACCCTGCTTGTCCTTTGTCGCTGCATTAACCGCGTCGAGACTTTCAAAAACGTCGCTTTCTCGCGCCGATGGCGCACAATTCGACTTGCTCCTGTCGACAATGACGCTTGCCGACTCATCCTTCAGCGAAACAAGCTGTTCCAATGCGTATTCGCAATCGGCCCGGGTCAGGAATTGCAGCTCGAACTCGCGTTCCTGACAGACACTTTTTCCGGCCGGTGCAACGCACTCGGCGAGAGTGAGCACGAAGACCTGTATCCATCCGATATCCATGATATCGCTCCTGAGTTTTCAATTCCGTGCCCCAGATTAGCAAAAAAAAACGACCCTGGGTTTGACCCCAGGGCCGACTTCTTTTTAGAGGACGCGTTGGTAGAACTGCTTTTGTCGCGTTTTCGGCTCTTTCCTCGTCCGCCCGCCTTGCGGCCAGCTTTCATGTCCAGACCCGATTGCACTCTTTGTATCGGGCTACCTTTGGCGTAACGCCCAGGTTTCTTTCCGAGATCCACCGGGCATTCCTTTGGTTCCCGCAGTCCGCTTGCGCTTCTTGCCGTCCCCAGGTTCCGCCTTTCGCGTCCACCGCCCCCGACACTTGTTGAGGCTCGGACCTCTTTCAGCAGGGCGGTTGTCAACAAGCGAACTTGTTGGCGCGTGAGGCTTTCGCCTCATTATCAAATCTAATCAAGTCGCCAGCGAAGTCAACGTTTTCGACTGTAACCGAAAATCGGCTAAAGACGACCTTTCGGTAAACCGAGAACTTGAACCTTCTTCTTGAAGTAACTTGCTAACTAGGTCTCTGAGATGTGCTGCAAAACATGCGCAAACGAGTGCCTCAATACAACAGCTCGGTCCATCGGCCGCCGGCAACCAGCTCCGCGCGGCGCCGTTGCCAACGTTTTTCCGAGCCCGTCAATCGCGAGAACACATCGTCCAGTTCATCGCGAACCTCCTCCAGCCCGGCGACGTAGATGTGGGTCTTCGGGTCGTCGAGCATTTCCAGAATCTCTTCCGAGCGGCCCTCGAGGCAGTAGTCCCAGGCAATCGGATCGGCCCAGTTCGGCCGCGGTGACAGCGCACTGAATGCCTCAAACGTTTCCTGGTCGTAGTATTGCGCGAAGTCATCGCGATACTCGTTCATGTAAATGAGCTCGAGCCCGGTATGCGCGCCATAGAAGAGACGCACCTTGCCCTTCCAGTCACGAATATCGTTGTAGATGTGCTTCACGAACGCGCGAAACGGCGCAATGCCTGTGCCTGCACCGATCAGAACCAGGTTTGCATCCTTGTCCTCCGGTACCTCGAACGCGAAGCCATACGGCCCGGTTATCAGCAACTTGTCACCTTGCTTGAGATCACAAAGATAATTGGAGCTGACGCCCTTGAAGCGCTCACCGCTGTAGTCGTCGATGTAAGTGCAACGCCGCACCGCGATCGTGATCCGTGGCCTGCCCTTATCAGAGCGTGACAGCGTGTCAGCCACCGTGTACAGGCGGAAGTGATAATCATGACTAAGATCGTGCGGACCAGGCGTTAGTACGCCGATGCTCTGGCCGGCCGAGTAGTCGAAATCCGCCCGGTCGACCTCGAGTACGAGCTCACGAATCTCGACATCGGCATCCTCAGGGGTGATGCGCTCGCTCGAAAGCACTGCCGCCTCGAATTGGTTTTCCTTGTTGTAATCGTCGAGCTTCATCGTCAGGGACTCCTCGTTCGGATTTCGGTTTGGTCATCGCTTCGTTCGCAGGGGCTCGCGCATCCGCAGCGACCACAATCGCCCCGCACAGCGAGGACGTCTGCCTCGTCGCCAGGCGTACGAAACTGCTTTCGCCATGCGTTCTGCACTGCAACCCAGCCGAGTAACAGGATTGGCGGCAGGAGTAGTGCGAGCAGGAAGTCGGCTAACATCGTTACGCTCCCAGGCCCGCGAAGCCCATGAACGTCAGCGACAAAATGCCGGCAACGATCAGTGCGCTGGCCGTGCCCGTGACGACGTCTGGCATCGTCGCGAGTTCCAGCTTCTCGCGGATGCCAGCCATCAACACGAGCGCCAATGTAAAACCGGCGCCTGCGCCGAGCGCATAGACAATCGCCTGCAAGAGACCATAGCCGCGGTTCGTCTGAAAAAGCGCGAGGCCCAGAATCGCGCAGTTCGTTGTAATGAGCGGCAGAAAGATGCCCAGTGCACGAAACAGCGTTGGACTCATCTTCTTAATGAACATCTCCACGAGTTGTACTGTCGATGCGATAACCGCAATAAACGCGATCAACTCGAGGAATGGTACGCCTATCAAGATCAAAAGGTGATGGATGGCATACGCGCACACCGAGCTTACGAGCATGACGAACATCACAGCGCCACCCATTCTAGTCGCTGTACCGATTTTCGCCGACACGCCCAGAAAAGGACAAATCCCGAGAAAGTACGCCAATACGAAATTATTGACGAGCGCAGCGTTGACAAAAACCGACCAGAGAGTCTGTTCGTTCATCTCGGCACCTCTTGTACACGCCCGGTTTTCGCCTCTTTGCGTTGCTGCATATGATTGATCAGCAACAACCAGGCCGCCAGCGTAAAGAAGCCCCCACTCGGCAGGATCATGACGATCCACGGTTCGAAGCCATCCGGGAACACCGCCACGCCAAACAATGCGCCATCGCCGAGCAGCTCACGAACGCCGCCTAGACAAAGCAGTGCCAGCGTAAACCCGATGCCCATGCCGAGAGCGTCAAGTACCGCGTGCCTGACACGATGCTTGGACGCGAATGCCTCGGCGCGGCCCAGTATCAGGCAATTGACGACGATCAGGGAAATAAACGCTCCGAGCGACTTGTGCAGGTCCAGGCTGATCGCCTCGATCGCGTAGTCGACGATCGTGACGAACGTCGCGATGATCAGAATGTAGGTCGCGATGCGCACCTGCTTGGGAATGAAGTTGCGCAGTGTGGACACGAGCGTGTTCGACATCAGCATCACGAATGCGGTCGCGAGCCCCATCGCGAGCGCATTGATCGCCGTATTACTCACGGCCAGTACCGGACACATGCCGAGCACCTGCACAAACACCGGATTCTCGCGCCAGATTCCTTTGATGAACTCATCGGTTCCAATCACGGCCTTCCGATTACGACTCGTCATCAGATTCTCCGGCAACCAGCTGCTCGAGCTGCTCGTTAATGATCGGTACCCAGCGTTCGGAACTCGTGGCGAGGATCTCGCCGATAGCTTTGGCCGAGATTGTCGCTCCGGTGATGCCGTCAATTTGCCACGGCTGGGTCTTCTGTCCTCGCTTGACCGTCACGATTCGATGTTGCAACGTCTCGCCAGACGGATCGAGGCGCACATCCAGTGCCACGAAATTCTCGAGGAACACCGCGTCTTTCTCGATCTTGTCGCCAAGTCCGGGGGTTTCCTTACTCGTCAGCACGCGGATGCCGACAATCGCTTCCTGTTCTGGCGCGTAGCCGTAAAGCACCGTGATCGTATCCGCGTAACCCATGCCGCTGGCCTCGATCGCAACACCGATGAGCCGCCCATCGCTATCGAAACCCGCATGGACACGTTGGCCAACCGCGTCGGTATCCGATACAAACTCGCCCTCTGGGGTCAGTGCATAGGTCGTGCGCTGACTTGCCGCCGGTAGCACGGCGAACACGGCACGCTCGAGCGCTTCGGCACGGTTGCGTTCGATGACCGGCAGCGTGCCCTGGAAGACGATCGCGATCAACAGGCCGCAGAACATGCCGACGCCGACGAGTGTCCGGTACATCGGCCAGGTGGGTGTTACATGTGGCACGTTCACGATGCGCCCCGCTCGGTCGTACCATAGACACGCGGTTGGATCAGGTTATCGATATGCGGCGATACAGCATTCGCAAACAGGATCGCGTACATGACCCCTTCGGGCAGCCCGCCCCACAGGCGAATTACAACGACGAGCGCACCAATCAACACACCATAGAGCACACAGCCAAAGCTCGTCATCGGTGAGGCGACCATATCGGTAGCCATGAAAACGGCGCCAAGCATCAGCCCGCCAGAAAACAACATGAACAACGGACCTGGATAGGCAGCCGGATCGATCAGGTAGAAAACGCCGCTAAGGGCAAATACTGTCGCAAAGATCGCAACGGGTATGCGCCAGTTCATCATCTTGCGAGCAATCAGATATAAGCCACCTGCAAGAATCAACAATCCACTCGTTTCTCCTGTCGATCCACTCGTCAGGCCCATAAGCAGATCCGTAGCAGCCGTTATATCGCCATCGAATTTGATTACGGCAAGCGGCGTCGCGCCACTGATCGAGTCGTAAACCGGTGATGCGAACGGCAATGTGAATGTCGACGGCGGCAGGACGGCAAATCGCTCGGCACCTAACGCCGGATACCATGTGGTCATTGAGACCGGGAAGGCCGCCTGCAGGAAAGCGCGACCTATCAGGGCCGGATTGAAGGCGTTATGGCCCAGGCCACCAAACAGGAATTTGCCGACACCGACGGCAACGACGCCACCCAGGACAACCATCCACACCGGGAGCGCCGGAGGCAATGTCAGGCCATAGAGAATTCCGGTTATTGCAACCGACCAGTCGCCGAGAGTCGACCGGTCGCCACGCCAACGACACAGGACGTGTTCAGTTAAGAGACAACTTAGCGTCGCGGCCGTCAGTGTAATGAGCGCCGTAAGTCCAAAGACGTAAACCGAAAAAATACAGACGGGTACCAGCGCGAAAACAACGTTGCGCATGATGACTTCGACGCTGGCACCGCTCACAATATGCGGTGAAGTATCGATCTCGAGCGTTTTGTTTTTCGCAGACATCAGGCTGCCTGCCTCTCGCGGACGATGGCCTTGGCGTCGCGGAAACGTTGCACAAGGGGAATGTGAGACGGGCAAACATAGGAGCATGCACCACACTCGAAACAGTCCATGAGGCTGTGATCGTCCGCCATGCGATCGAACTCTTCGTTCTTTGCGAGAATTCCAAGTTGCGACGGGTTGAGGTAGATCGGGCAGGCATCAACGCAATAGGCGCAACGAATGCAGGGATACTCCGGCTCCTCAGCCGCAGTCTCGGCGCTCGTGAACGCCACGAAACCGGAGGTTCCCTTGGTAATCGGTATGTCGAGGCTCGAAAGAGCCTGTCCCATCATCGGCCCACCCAGGAAGACACGACTGACATTGTCGCTCACATCCACCTGCTCGAGCGCGAATCGCAATGGCGTTCCGATCGGAATGCGGTAGTTGCCTTTGCGGCCAACGGCGGGACCGGTGATTGTAACAACGCGTTCCTGAATGCCGCGCCCATGCGGCAACAGCCTGCCGATCTCGGCTGCCGTCGCGACATTGACAACTACGGTGCCGACATCCACGGGCAGTCCACCTGAAGGGACTTCCTTGCCCAGCAACGCGGTGATCAGCATCTTCTCCGCGCCCTGCGGATATTTCACTTCGACGACGCCGGTCGTGACAGGCATGTCGTCAGGTGCAGCCGCGCGCAGGGCGTCCGCCGCATCAAGCTTGTTCGCTTCAACGCCGATTATCGCGCGCTGTGCCGTGGTGGCCTTCAACAGGTAACGTATTCCCATATAGATATCGGCCGTGTGCTCAAGCATCACACGATGGTCGGTTGTCAGGTATGGCTCACACTCAATACCGTTAATAATCAGCGTCTCGACTGTCTTGCCTTCAGGTGGCTTGAGTTTTACATGCGTCGGAAATGCCGCACCGCCCAGGCCTACGATGCCGGCCGACTGCACCGCCGCAATGATGTCATCCGGGCTCGCTGTGCCCAGATCACACGGTTCCCCTTCGGCGACCTCCTGTGAAGAGCCGGGATGTGGCTTCAGGTAGATGCCCGGCACCATCTTTCCCGTAATACTGGGCACAAAGTCGATGCGCTGCACGATGCCGGACGCCGGTGCATGCTGCGGAACCGACATGAACCCGTCGGACCTTGCAAGCAATTGTCCGCGTGCTACTTCTTCACCTTCACGCACAACCGCGACGGCGGGCGCACCGATGTGCTGGGACAATGGAATGACAAGCACGGGCGAAAACGGGAACTGCCTGATCTTCAGTGCGTGCGTATCCGCTTTCGATTCCGGCGGGTGCACGCCGTTACGAAAACTCGGATAACGATGCAGTAAGTTCGACATGCCCGCCTAGTTGAACCGTTCGCCGCGCGCGATCCACTTCTTGATATCGCTCGCCGAGCGGTCGCGAGGCAGCCCCGGATGAATGACCTCGGCCGTACATTTCTCGGCCGCTTTGACGAGATCACTGTAAGGTCCGGCGTCGGCATTCTTGATGAACGCCTTCTTGCTGTCGTTGTATTCGAAAACGGCCGAGTTGATCTTGATACATTCATCACATGCGGTGCACTCGTCGATATCGAGCCACGGTGCCATGTACTCGCCGTCCGCGGCAGGTTGCGCCTGCTGCGCTGGCGCTGCCGGTGCCGTCTGCTGCGCAGGCTCCGCAGCGCTCGTCAATACCTCGCCGATCGACGGCAGTGCAGCACCCTCACCGCTTGCAAACTGTGCGAGACCCTGTGCGATCTTCGTCACGATCTCCTTGCGTACGCGGCCCTCGATTTCCTGAATCGGCTGCTCTTTCTTGTCGAGGCCTGCCAGCGCGCGAAGCATCGTCCAGAAATCCCGACGATCCTCGCAAGAGAGCACCATTGCCTCATCGACAAGCAGCCGGCTCAGATGGTTCTTGCGATCGACGGCCCAGATGTACGGAAAACGCCCGTCGCGATCGTCCGGATCCATCTCGAGAAACTCATGCAGCGGCACCATCTTGTCGTTCCAGGTGTCCGGCGGCGCCATGCGGAAGTGCTTGCGGAAGCGCACCTCAGTCATCGCGAAGTCCGCGAATGTCATCGGCAGTTCCATCGTTGCTTCGCGAGCGCCATCCCGATAGGTCAGCGTATAGCTGGGCCACTCGACATCCATCCCCGGATTACCCGACAGGTCGAAGCACTCGGCGGGAGTCACGCCTTTGTCCGGGTCGTACTTGAACAGCGGATAGGCGCGTGACTCAACGGCAAGCCGTGCCTGCTGTTCACTCATGTCGTCACCTATTCCGTGTTCGGGCTGGCACGAGGTATACAGGTTGAATAGCGCCGGACGTCGCGTGAGCAATCCCTCGATGAATCCCTCGATCATGTGGCTCGCGTTCGAGATCGTGCTTTGCAGGACGTAGGTTGTGCGATGCGCCATGCCGATGAGCCCGATTTCCTTGCGCACTTCCTCTTTACCCTTGGTGACCTTGCCGTACTGGGCCATATCCGAGACCTGGCCAATGAAACCCGATGTGCACGCCTGACCACCCGTGTTGGAGTAGACCTGCGTGTCGACGACCAGCACTTTGATAGGCATTCCTGTCATCATCAGGCGTGACAGGTTTTGAAAGCCGATGTCGTACATCGCGCCGTCGCCACCGACCGCAACGACGGGCGGACAAAGTTTGAACTCGTCGTCGTTGAACGCTTGCCAGTCAAAGTAGGTAAAGAACTCGTCATGCTCTGACGGCTTGTACTCGCCGGCGAGTTCGAGTTCGGCAATGCGAATCGCCTTAAAGCCCTCCGCCATTTTGACCATGTGGCCCTCGAAAATGCCTATCGCGAGTGACGGCGCATCCTGGAACAGATGATTGGCCCAGGGGAAGGGGTACGGGTTGAATGGATAGGTGCTGCCCCAGACAGAGGTACAGCCGGTCGCATTCGTCATACCCATACGCGCCCTGCCCTGCCCGGTCGTACCCTCCAGGTAGCGCCACTTGAGCGTCTCAAGCTGGCCGATGAGTCCGGTCATGCGCTTGAGCCATTCGGGGTCGATCGGCTGCGAGCCCTTGTCGTGTTCGATGCGATCGGCAATACCGGCAAGCGTTACGTCCTTGTCCCCGATGCCCTCGACAGCTTTCGCGATCTCGGTCGTGTCGCTGAGGTCTATTTCGCCGACCAGCTGTGCCTGCACCGACTGCTTTAGTTGTCCAATCAGATCCTCGATGTGTGCAACGTGATTCGCGATACGCGGCTGCATCAATGCTTCAACCGTTGCAACGAAAAGATGCATCACGGTTTTCTCGGCGCAGCCCAGGCAAGCACCGTCGCCACTCGCAAAGGCCATATAGTTGTCCTTGTCGAGCAGGATGGTCTCGAGTGCACCGATGCGTTCCTCGAGATCGTCAACACGAATGTATTTTTTCGGCGTGTTGGGCAGATCCAGCCAGAATTCCCAGTGTTCACGCAGCTTCTTGATCGAATCGGGTGTCTGCGTAACGGGCTTGAGTGCGTCGTCTTCGCAGACCTTCACACACTCCATGCAGCCTTTACACGTATACGGGTCGATAGTGATCGAAAACAATCCGCCATCACCGGCCTTTTTCTTCTCCGGTAGTGTGTAATAAGGACGCGACAGAGCGAACTGAAAACCATCGAGTTCCTCGGCAAAGAGTCCGAACTCTTCCTCGAGCGCACTGCGATTTTGCTCGTCGCTCTCCGCAACGGTTTTCCTGATCGCATGGTCGATCAGGCCAGCAACCGCATCGTCCTCGCTGGCCGCATTCAACTCGCTACGCAAATGGCGTTCCATCTGCCGCACGGCGCGCGGCAGGAACTCAACCGTGTTGCCCTTTTTCTTGACACGCTTGACGACAGTGTCGAGTACCTGGCCCACCTCATTGACGAGCCCGGGGATTGCCGTATCGGGACAAACCGTATAGCAGTCGCCGCACGCGGTGCAGTTTTCCGCAATAAACTCGGGATGCTCGAAGCGAATGCCGGTCATGTCACGGAACAGTGATGTCACGGCTGGCATGACGCCGAGACCGATGAACGGGTCGGTCAGGTTGTCCGAACCCATGCCGCGAGCATAGAAGTTACCGGTCTGCTCCCAGAAGCGGTGCACATCCGTTGCTGGTGCCTCACTCTGTGGCAAGCGTTTGCCCATGATCGGTACGGCCGGCTCCGGTGGTATTGCTGACGTGCCGCCGTTCTTGAGCGTGAACGGTTTCTCGGTAATCTCGTGTACCTCATCGAAACCGCGCTTGACGACGCGCATGTTGTCTTCGACCACGCGCGCACCCTTGTCGCCGAACTTGTATTGCAATTGATCGCGGATCGCTTCGAGCAGCGTGGCGTCATCGAGACCTTTTTGTTCGAGCACCGGCGAACAGGCGAAAAATGCACCCTGGAAGGCGACGCCCTGCATGCGCAATTGCAGATCGGCGTCAGTCGCTTCGTCACGGGCAATGCGAAAAGCGTCGAGGAAAAACATGCGAACATTCTTCTCGACGATAATCTGCTGGAACGCGATCGGGATGGACTCCCAGACTTTGTCTGCCTCACCGAGATCACTCTGAATGATGAAGATACCGCCTTCCTTGAGCCCGGCGAGTGCGTTCGTGTGATTGAAAACATTCGGATCCGGTGACAACACCACATCGACGTAAAAGTACTCGCAATTGACCTTGATCGGTTCGGGTGCCGCCGAGAGATAAAACGTCGTTGGCTGGCCTTTCTTTTCCGAGCCGTACTTCGGATTTGCTTTGATATTGAAACCGAGCAGGTCGTACAGCGTCATCGCCAGGTTCTTGCCAGTCGTGATCGCGCCCCAGCCCCCGATCGAATGCAAGCGTACCGTAATACTGCCGTCGGGCATCAGGTTCGGATTCTCGCTGCCGTGTACGGCAAGCTCGCGTACCTGCGGATACGACTCCTCAATCGTCTGCTGGTAGATCTCCTGCTTCGGCGTAAAGGGCGTTTTTCGAAGAAAGTCGATGGACAGGTAAAAGAGCTTCTTGCGATCACCTTTCGGCAGCATGTTCTCGACCGCACCAATCAGACCCTCGGGCTGCAGGTCACGACTGCCCATGCCGAAGGAGCCGGAATAAAGCGGCGCCGCATCGCTGAGTTTTGCGTAGGTGTCGAGTTCCGGGTACGGCGTGTCCGTTTTGTCAAGACCGTTTTCCATACACTTGCTCATTGTCGCGCGAATCTCACGTATCAGTGGCAGATCAACTGCAAGCGGCTGGTCGAGCCGTTCGAGGACAACCACACCTTTTCTACCCTTCAACAGCCGCGACAACAGGTCGGATGGGAACGGCCTGAACATCGTCACATTGACGACGCCGACCTTGAGCTTGCGTGTCTTGCGCAAATAATCGACGACGACTTCGGCACTCGGAATCACACTGCCCTGACCGACAATCAAATAATCAGCATCGTCGACCCGATAGGTCATGACTCGCGCATAGTCGCGGCCGGTCAGCTCGGCGAATTCCGCGAGCGCCTGATCCGTGAGTGCCTGTACATGATCAAAAAAGAACGGTCGTTGCGCCGCCACGCTTTGCATGTAGGCATCCTGGTTTTCGACGAGACCCGCCATGACCGGGTTGTCGACGTCCCAGAGTTCCGGAATGCGGCGCCGGGTATCGCCGTAGATGATGCGTTGTGCCGGTGTCGGCGTCGCGATGATGTCATCGGGACGGCCAAGATACTCTGCGATGAGTTCGCGCTCGGGCACCTTGATTGACTCAATCAGGTGCGTCGTAAGAAAGCCGTCCTGCGCGATCGCCCCTGGCGTGAGGGAAAGCTCCGCGATGCGATGCGCGACGATATTCAGATCGGCCGCACCCTGCGCATCGGCCGCGAAGAGTTGGAAGAAACCCGTGTCGTCAATACAGTGATAATCGTCGTGGCCGGCATGTACGTTGAGCGTCGACTTGGTCATCGCGCGCGCGCCAATGTTGAGCACGTATGGCAGGCGCTTGCCGACGGCCGCATACAATGACTCATGCATATAGGCGATGCCCTGCCCCGACGAGAAGTTCGAGGCCCTGAGACCCGTCATCGACATGCCCGCAGTGACTGCGGCAGCAGCATGTTCACCCTCGGGCTCGACGAAAATCAGCGGACGTCCCGATACGTTAACGTGCCCGGCTGCAGCGGCTTCTGCCCAGTACTCGCCCATCTGCGTCGATGGCGTGATGGGATAGGCGCCGGCCGCGTCGCTCGACTCGCGTTCGCACATGATGACTGCAGTATTGCCATCCATCGCGGCTGGAGTTCCCGGGTACTTGAACGTCTTATTCGACTTTTTCATCAACACTTCTCTTTTGTGGCAAGTCTACAATTATCAGGTTGGTGCTTCGGGCAACGAGGAATGGCGCAACGTTGGCCTGGCCTCATCGCCTTTAATCACATGACCGTCCTCTTCGATCCAGACGATCGCTCCCGTGGGGCAACGCTCGATCGGCAGCCTTGTCCCGTGAGCTCGGTCATAATCGACTACAGCCAGGTTGTCCTGCATGCTGATCAGCCCGGGCGCGTCCTTTGCGCAGCGCCCACAAGCCGTGCAGCCAACTTCACAGTCCTCGAGAATGTCGTCCCCAAACTCGAGATTCTTGCAGGCAACCCAGAGCCGGTGACTCGCCGGATGAATGCTGAACAGATCCTTCGGACAAACTTCGACGCAATCGTTGCAGGCCGTGCACAGCTCCTCGATGACGACAGGCAGGTTTTGTGCGTCCATTATGATCGCATCAAAATCGCAAATGCGCTCGCAATCACCTAAGCCCAGGCAACCCCAGAAACAGCCTTTGCCGCCGCCGGCAACCAGTGCGGCCGAACGACACGACTGATAACCCGTATAACGCGCGTGGTTTCGTGCCACATTCTTGCCGCCAGCGCAGGCCAGCCTCGCTACCCTGCGCTCCTCCGCACCGACATCGACGCCAAGATACGCGGCTATGTCAGCGCGATCATCGCCGCTCGACACCGTGCACTTGCCGGGCAGAACATCACCGTTCACAAGCGCTTCGGCGAACGACCGACAGCCCGGATAACCGCACGCACCGCAGTTTGTGTGCGGTAGCATGTCTTCCACCTCATCGAACCGCGGGTCTTCTTCGACGTATAACGTACGATTTGCCACGACCAGGCCAGTGGCAAGTAGCAACGTCAGGCCACCGAGGGCGGCGACAGCGGTTATCACGAGCATCTATTTCGCCCTACAGTATTTCGTACCTGAAATTGACGCTACAGGATTCACCCGGGTGATCCATAAGTGAATACCGAGGCAACGTCAGGCAACGAGTGTATCGTCTCGGCCATGGTTTGTGCAGTCAGTGGCTGCCCATACCTGGCCATTAATTGGCGAGTCGTTTTCAGTTGCACGAAGTATGGCTCTGTTCGCTCCCGGTTTGCTATCTTATCGTCGGGCAGACTGATCAACCTGACTGGGACTTCAACATGCTGACAAGACGCGAGTATCTCTGGAATTCCGCTTTGCTCGGGGCGGCCTGCGCATTACCGGCCGGCCTGTTGCGAGCCTTCGAAAGTGGCGACCTTATCACCCGGGCCATTCCCAAGACTGGCGAAGAATTGCCGATCGTGGGTCTCGGCAGTTCGGCAACGTTTCGTTCTGTAGCACAGAGCGATGACAAGACGGCACTTATGCGTGTAATCGAGACGCTGGTTCACAATGGCGGCACCGTGCTTGACACGGCCCCTGCGTACGGCGCATCCGAGGAGGTTTGCGGGCAGCTCGCGCGCGACGGCGGAATGACCGACAAGATATTCTGGGCAACCAAGGTCAATGTCGTCCCGCGCGGCGGCGGCAGCGCGAATTCGGATGCTGCCAGGGCGCAAGTAGAAAGATCATTTGATCGTATCGGCAAAGACCCGATCGACCTGATTCAGGTACACAATCTGGCCGACCTGCCAACACAGATAGGCGTCATCAAGGAACTCAGGGAAGATGGCCGCATCCGATACATCGGCGCGACATCTACGAGACACAGCCGTTACGCGGATCTTGAGAAGGCCATGCGCAATTACCCGCTCGACTTCATCGGTGTCGACTACGCCGTGGACAATCGGCTGTCAGCCGAGAGGATACTACCGCTCGCCCAGGAATTGGGTATTGCGGTTCTTGTCTACGTGCCGTTCGGACGCACACGTCTCTGGAAGCGTGTCAATGGAATGGAGGTGCCGGACTGGGCCAGGGAATTCGGCGCGGACTCCTGGGGCAGATTTTTCATCAAATTTGCTGCCGCTCACCCGGCGGTCACCTGCGTAACGCCGGCGACGAGCAAGGCCAGGCACATGCTCGACAATATTGGCGCGGCGTACGGCGAACTGCCCGACGCGGCGACACAAAGGAAAATGGAGCAATTCGTCGACGCGTTGCCGTCTGCCTGACGGTCGCGACACACGTCGCGGTGATCAGTTGTCAATGAACCGCTGTTGCGTTTCATTTCCGGGAATCCAGCAGGCGTCTTTCATCCCAAACCATTTGTAGCGGCGGTTGCCGATGAAATCGTAGATGCGGTCGCCAATAAGGGCTGGCACCCAAAAGAACAGGTAGTAGAGCACTGGCCAGGCACCATCGAGATTTTTCGCTATGCGCAATGCCGCACGTGACTTGGCGTAAAGCTCGCCATCCGACAACAACAACACGGACGCCAGCGGATCGCTTGCGTGCTGATGTTCGTCGAGGATCTGTCTTGCTGTGCCCGACTGCAGCGAACAGAATTGAAAGCGCGCATCACGATCACGCTTGATGATGAACAGCACCGTGCTTTCACACAGATTACAGACACCGTCAAACAGAATCAGGTCTTTTGCGGTGTCAGCCATACGAAAATCCCACTTCCTCTAATGACGGCACATCTTGGGCTGTGGATCATCCACGAGCCGGAACGACATGTACTTGCGCGCCAACCAGGACTGCGCCGTAAGATGTTCATTGGCAAATGCCTGGAGTGACTCGAGATCAGTCGGTGCGTAGCTGGTTCCATCGACACGCCGACTCAGCGGCAACAACAGATTTTCCCGATTGGCAAAGTGACGCTGGAAGTCAAACATGAGAATGCCCTGACCATTATCAGACATTACGCGCAAAGACGCATTGATTGCGTCATCGGCGTAGAGAATCTTGTCTTGATAGGGAAAAAGCCTGATCGGTCTTCTGATGATGTAGTGATTCGAAATGCCAAATCGCTGATACGGCGAATATCCAGATGAATACGGTCGCGTGACTCGGCCCGGGCCCACTGCCAGATTGATCGATTTCCTTTGTCATTCTCGCAACTTACGCATTCGGTACAGCAGAAACATAGCACAAGGTCTCAGATTCCCGGTTTGCTGGGTTGCGGCGGAACGTTAGCGTACGATCTTGACAGAGCCACCATCTACGGATAACGGAATATGATGAAGACAATAACCCGATCCGTGGCGACCATCCTCCTTATCGCTTGTTCGGCTGCGATCCCGTCGCATGCCGACTCAACGGAAGACAAGATCGTCACCCTCCTCTTTACCAATGATATGGAGAGCGCCTACGAGTCAGTACCGGCCTGGTGGCTCGATGACATCGAGCGTATTGGTGGTATAGCCGAGCTAACAACACTGATCAGGGAGATTCGACAAAGTGAACCAAACGTATTCCTGTTCGACGCCGGCGATATATTTACCGGCGCATTATCTCGTCTCACCGATGGTGCCTTGATGTTCGAATTCATGATTACGATGGGTTACGACGCCATGAGTATCGGCAATCATGAATTCGACTACGGCGAGGCAAAACTTCTGTGGCAAAAGAATCGGGCTCCATTTCCCGTGTTGGGAGCAAACCTCTTTTTCAAGGACACTGATTTTCCGTACTCGCAGCCACATACGATCATCGAACGCGGCGGCATCCGCATAGGCATCATCGGCATACTTGGCCAGGACGCGGCCAGTACAGCGGTTGCGCGGGACCACATTGATGAATTAGACGTGACCGATCCTGCCGCAGCGGTCGCCCGTTCGGTCGCCGAATTGCGCAAAGAAGTCGATCTCATCGTGTTGCTGACGCACATGGGACACACGGCGCCAATGCAAACGGATGCCGAAGCCGATCCGCGCCTGGCTCGTGATATTGACGCCGACATTGCGCTGGCCGGCGCCGTAGAAGGCATCGACGTGTTGTTCGGCGGTCATGCCGACGCGGGCACCCGGGAACCCGTCGTGCAACCTGAGACGGGTACGTTGATTATGCAGACCTTCGGTCAGGCAACATACCTCGGTTACTTGCAGGTGACCCTCGACGCCGTTACAGGAGATATCAAGGCCTATGATGGCAGGCTGATTCCGGTCGATACCATGAATCTGACACCGGACCCGGAGATTGTCGCCAAGAACGAGCGCTACCAGGAAGCGTTTCCAGAGATCATGCAGGTGGTCGGTGAAACGACAGCACGCTTCAATCGTAAGTATTTTGATGAATCGGATATCGGCAATCTGATAGCCGATATTATGGTTCATGCCACGGGCGCCGAAATCGGACTAATGCACCCAGGTGGCATTCGCAAAGACTTGCCAAAAGGCGACGTCCGCGTAATGGATATTCTCGACACCAGCCCGTTCGTCGACAACGTTCTTGTCATGCGGGTCAATGGCGAACAGCTCAAGCGTGTGCTCGAGCAATCATTTTCCCATCTGCGCGGCCTCATGCAGGTGTCGGGCATCGACATTGTCTACGACACATCCAGACCAATCGGGCAACGGCTGGTTTCGGTCAGGCGCGATGGCAGGGATATTGCGGACTCGGACACGTTTGATGTCGCCGTATCCGGCATCATCGCCCGCGGCGGCGATCACTACGAGATGTTCGTTGAGACAACACGGCTGCGCGAGCTAATGCCGTTGTCGGATCTGATGATCGCTTATTTCCGTGAAACTGGCGTCGTAGCCATACCGCGTTCAGGTCGCCAAACAGATCTGGCGAACTAATTCTGTGTGGCTGTGGTTACGGTATTATCAGGAAACCACTCGACTCACGGCCTCGGCCAACTGCCCGTCTTGGGCGGACAGACGGTAGCCAATGTGCATGTGCGGCTTTTCGATCTTAATAAGTCGTGTGAGATCGATCGGTGTCGCCACCAGGACCAGGTCGCAATCCACAGCGTTGACCGTCGCCTCCAGGTCACGAATCTGCGCTTCGCCATAGCCCATCGCCGGCAAAAGTGCACCGATGTCAGGGTAGTTTTCGAAAGTATCCGCAATTTCGCCGACCGCGCAGGATCTCGGATCAACGATTTCGGCAGCGCCGTTGTCTCTCGCGGCCAGCACGCCGGCACCGAACGGCATACCGCCGTGTGTTGTAGTGGGACCATCTTCGATTGCCAGCACGCGCTTGCCCTTGATCAATTCCGGCTGCGGAACGTCCAGCGTTGACTCGCGACGCACGATTATGGCGCTTGGGTTAACCATCTTCGCATTCGCCTCGACGACCCGAATGTCTTGTTCCCGTGCGGAACCCACCTTGTTGATCAGGATCAGTTCGGCACGTGCAAAATTCTCGGTGCCGGGGAAGTACTTGAGTTCATGCCCCGCTCGATGGGGATCAGCGACCACGATCCACAGATCCGGTTGGTAAAATGGCGTGTCATTATTACCACCGTCCCAGATAATGACGTCCGCCTCCTGCTCAGCTTGCTCGAGTATTGCGGCATAGTCGGCGCCGGCGTAGACGACCACACCGTTCTTTATGTGCGGTTCGTATTCTTCTCTTTCTTCGATCGTGCAATTGTGCCGCTCAAGGTCCTCGTAGTTTTCAAAGCGCTGTACCGCCTGCAGCGCGAGGTCGCCATAGGGCATCGGATGCCGGATGGCCACCATCTTCTTACCCAGGCCCCTCAGTATGTGTGTGATTCGACGCGAGACCTGGCTCTTGCCACAGCCTGTCCTGACCGCGGTAATCGCAATAACCGGCTTTGACGACGGCAGCATCGTCGCATCGATGTCGAATACGGAAAACCGGATGCCCTTCGCCGCAACTTTCTTACGCCGTTCCTCCAGGTAGTCGAGGCTAATATCGGAATAAGCGAAGACGACTTCATCGATGTCGTTGCCCTCCAGTACTTCGTCGAGATCGTCTTCCGGGCGAATCGGTATGCCGTCCGGGTACAACGAGCCGGCAAGAGCGGCCGGATAGCGGCGATCTTCAATGTGCGGTATCTGCGCCGCTGTGAAGGCAACAACTTCAAATTCCGGGTTGTCCCGATAACAGCAGTTGAAAACATGAAAATCACGACCTGCAGCACCCATGAGGACGAGCTTTCGACTCATCGCTGTCTCCTTCCGTAAGTTCTGAACTGCTATCCTGCGATTGTAGCAACGATTCGGTTCCGACCTGCCAGTCGATGTACTTTGGTTGAGCGCTCGCTTTGGCTGGAAGGTATTTCGTGCCAGTTGCGCCTGCAAAGCGATAGAATAGGAGACTGGCTGCAAGAGAACCGGCACAAAATGACCTGTCGTAGCTTGAGCTGACCGCCTAATTCAATTAGCTACATCGTATTTCTTGACAACATTGGTATCAGAATGTCCCATCGCACCCAACCACTACCACCTCTTTCCGGTCTGCCCCACATAATCAGGGAGATGCGTTACCACGAAGCGTCTCGGCAGATAATAGGACTGCTGTTATCAGTTTTCTTCGCCGCGATCGCACAGCCCATACCATGGGCTCTGTATTCGGCGACTGTTTTTGTTGTACTCGGTGTCGTTGTTCGGCTGTGGGCTTCCGGATTTATAATGAAGAACAAAGAGCTCGCGACGAACGTGCCTAACGCTCTGGTCAGGCATCCGCTTTACGTTGGCAACATTCTGATTGTCTATGCCTTCGCCGGGGCCTCCGGGATTTGGTGGACGTTTGTTATCGCAACAGCGTTTTTTGTCTTTTACTACCCGCCTGCGATCGAATATGAAGATCGCAAGTTAGCCGCGATATTTGGTGACGCCTGGCAGGAGTTCGCGAAACACACCCCGGCGCTACTGCCAACATTGGGCGGCCGACAGCGAGACCTGGGCGGCCACTGGTCATTCAAGACAAGTATGACCGCAAACCTGGAGCCGATCATCGCTGTGTTCCTGCTTGCTTGCTTGCTCTTTATCTACACCAGGTTGTGAACGACGTCAGTATCACCGAGTCTGACGTTCTTGCTTGCGTCAGAGATGGTGAACGATTTGAGCACCGCGGATATCAGGGCAATATCCACATAGGCCGGGTCGGCGACAAGAATGTACTGATCAAATCCGCCGCCGGCAGAGGCCTCACGGCCTGGTTGAATCGTTGGATGCTGGGGCGCGAATACCGTATCTATCGCCGATTGACGGGAGTAGACGGAATTCCCCATTGTTACGGATTTTTCATGGGGCGCTACCTGGTACTTGAGAATGTCGACTCTCAAACGTTGCGTCACGCCACTATCAGGGATCGCAGTGCATTCTTTGCAGAGATGCTAACGATTATCAAGTCAATTCATGAACGTGGCGTCGCACACGGTGACTTGAAGCGAAAAGAAAATATTCTCGTTACGCACGACTCGCGGCCCTGCCTAATTGACTTTGGTGTATCCGTTTTTCGCAAACCCGGTTTTCACCCCCTCAACCATTTCCGGCATAGCTTTTCTCACCAGCACGATTTTAATGCCTGGGTGAAGCACAAATATGATCGCAAATTTCAGGATATACCCCCGGAAGATGCCCAATACCATCGACCATTGCGCATCGAGCGAATGGCCCGCACGATCAAGAAGACCTGGATCAAGATCAAGAAACCCAGCAAGCCAGCCAGAACGTCAGACTAAGACCCGGGAATAACATGGCCCTCACGCGCCATTAAAACGTGACGCATGCCGCATTTTGCAACAAGTAACTGCCGATTTCGTGCGATCTGTCATATTCCATAATGCCTCAGTCGGCCATACTCGGCCGGATGATGACCGACTCCGTCCTTCAACTTGGCCTGTATATGACCGCGGCGGCGGTCGTTGGCGCGCTCGTCGGCTGGCTGATCCGGGGAGCTGGCGGTAAACGCGCACTCGAGAAACTCAACGACAAGTGGCACATCAAATTTGACGACGCGGCCCGTCAAAGGGACACGTTCAACGCTGAGAATACCAAGCTGCGGTCTTCGATCGAGGCCCAGCAGGCGATGGTGCACAAACATGAGCTCGCCACCTCCAAAATGCGCACCGCTCTTGAGTCGGCGGCCGAGAAAATTAAATCGCTGTCGAAGGATGTGTTCGCGCTCGGCGCAGAGCGCGACGAGCTCAAGAGTAAGTTCGCCAACAGTCATCAGGCGTTAAACACCGCAAATCAACAGCTCGCCGAGCTTGAAGCGGAATTTGTCAAAGCAGGCGGATTCTACAAGGGCGAGCTCGAGAAAGCTTTCGACAAGCGCAAGATGCTAGAGGCAAAAATGGCGGATGCGAAGCTCGAGCACGAGTCGCTGAGCAACCTGCTCGACGCCTCACGGTCAGAACACGAATCGGTAAACAAAATGCTGGCTGCAGCACAGACGCGACTGGATAATCTCGATTCGCTTGAACAAAAAGCAATCGAACTCGAGGCGGAGAACGCAGAACTCAGGCATGCGGCGGCCGGAACGCAACAGGAAATCGAAGCACTACGTCGGGACGTTGCGGAACTCGATGAACTCAAGGTGCAAAATAAAGAGCTGGCGCATTGTCTCAAGTCAATGGAGAACAGCCGCAGGCAGTACGAAAGCGATGCCAAACGATATCGCGAACAGGCGGGTCAGTCCGAAAAGCAGTCCGAAACGCTGCGCATGAAATTGGACGACGTCGAGCTGAGCTTCGCAGACATGGCCAGGCAGCATGAAGAAGCGTTAAAGATCTCGCAAAGAAAAGAAGTCGCAAAAACGACGAACGGGCAAGAACCCGCTGCACAGGTGGTCGACGACCTGACTGAGATCGTTGGCATCGGCAAGGTATTCCAGCAGACACTGAATGATCTCGGCATATTCAGCTACCGGCAAATCGCCGCGTTTGGCGCGGCGGATGTCGCACGCGTTAACATGGAATTAAAAGAATTCAAAGGCCGCATGGAACAAGACGACTGGATCGGCCAGGCGAAGGATTTGCACTTCAAGAAATACGGCGATATTGACGAGCGTTAGCAAGCCCTATCGTCTCGCTTGAGCGCAGGTCCCGGCTCAGTAGCGACCGTGCTGCTTGAAGATGTAGTTGTTGAGTTCAACGAACTCGTAGTTCATCCGATGCACAATTCGATGTGCCGAGCGTGCGACGGCACGCATCACTTTGTAGACGAGCTGCGGATTCCCATCGACGATGCTCTCGAATTCCTCACGCTTCAAAGTCAGTATGCGGCTGTCGCAAAGCGCCCGTAGCCCGACCGTATGTATCGCGCCATCAATAAAGCTCAGCTCGCCCGCGAGATCACCTTCTCTCAAGACGGCAAGGCTTACCGTCTCATCGGCGCCTGCGTGTTTAATCACCTCGAGTTTGCCGCCCAGCAGCACGTGCAGCGAATCGTCCGCCGCGCCCTCGCTGATCAGATAATCGCCGTCCGCCAGGTCTTGCGGACTCATGATGTCGCCGAGCGCGGCGGCTTCCTCTTGCGAGAGTTCTGCGCCCAGACTCGACTGGAGAACCAGATGCGCTGCATTGTCCATGTTGCTGCCCCTCGTTACCCGGCTGCTGAATTGCATGTGCGTTGAGCATACTATCGCGCACGACGCTGGCCCGCCATACCTGATACTAACTAGGTGAATTCCGGCATTTAAACACGAATGAAAGAGTCGTATTTTTGTCAGTAAGGCTCCAGATTCGAAGGCACAAACCCGTGAACAGCCATTCACCATCCGAGCTATATCGAGGCGTGAAAATCCTCCATGACCCGTTGCGAAACAAGGGCACCGCGTATACCGACGCCGAGCGCGATTACCTGAAATTGCGGGGCTTGCTGCCCCCTCGTGTTCACTCACCGGCTGAACAGGAATTACGTGTACTCGGCAATATCCGCGCGAAACCGACCGACCTGGAGCGCTATCTCTACCTGGTCGCCTTGCAGGACCGCAATGAGACTCTGTTTTACCGCGTGGTGATGCACAACATCGAAGAAATGATGCCGTTGATCTACACCCCGACCGTGGGCAAGGCGTGTCAGGAATTTCAACATATCTTCAGAACCCCGCGCGGATTTCATGTGTCATTGCAGGACCGTGGTCAGATCAAGGAGTACCTGCAGAACTGGCCACACAAAGAGACGCGGATTATCGTCGTTACCGACGGTGAGCGGATTCTCGGGCTCGGCGACCTCGGCGCCGACGGTATGGGCATTCCGATCGGCAAACTGGCCCTCTACACCGCCTGTTCCGGTATTCATCCGACCCACTGCATGCCGGTGATGCTCGATGTCGGCACCAATAACGAGACGTTGCTGAACGATCCGCTCTACAACGGCCTCGAGCGCCGGCGCGTGCGCGGTGAAGAGTACGACGAGCTCGTGGAGGAATTCATTACTGCCGTGAACGACGCATTCCCCGGTGTCCTGATTCAGCTCGAAGACTTCGGCAACACTAACGCGTTTAGATTGCTCGAGAAGTATCGCGACCGGGTGTGCCTTTTCAACGACGATATCCAGGGAACCGGGGCCGTCGCTGTAGCCGGAATCATCGGCGCGCTACGCATCACAGGCGGCAAGTTGTCCGAGCAGAAAATACTCTTCCTGGGGGCCGGCGAGGCCGGTATCGGCATTGCCGATACTTTTGTTGCGGCCCTGGTAGAAAATGGCATCCCTCCGGAGCAGGCCCGTAAACAGTGCTGGTTCGTCGACACCAAGGGGCTTCTGGTGGCGGATCGGGGAGATATACCCGAGCACAAGAGGCCTTATGCACACGAGCATCCTTACATTGCCAACTTTCTCGATGCGGTTAACACCCTCCGGCCGACCGCCATTCTCGGGCTCTCCGGCCAGCCAGGGCATTTCACCAAAGACGCAGTTGCAGCGATGGCGACAATTAACGATCGCCCAATTGTATTCGCGTTGTCGAACCCGACCTCGAAGGCCGAATGCACCGCGGCGCAAGCCTATACCTGGAGCGACGGCCGGGCGATCTTCGCTAGCGGTAGCCCGTTCGACCCGGTGAAGCTCGGCAATCGGGTTTTTGTGCCGGGACAGGGCAATAACGCGTATATCTTCCCAGGCGTTGGCCTGGGCGTAATCGTCAGCGGTGCCCGCACCGTAACGGCCGAGATGTTCCTGGCCGCCGCGCACTCGCTGGCCAACCAGGTTACCGAAGCGGATCTCGAACGCGGCCGCGTCTATCCGCCATTGGGTCAAATCCGCAAGGTTTCGGCGCTGATCGCTCGAGAGGTTGCCAGGATCGCGTATGCCAGGGGCCTCACGAACAAAGAGGAACCTGCGGACATAATGGCCGATATTCATGAGTACATGTACCACCCGGTGTATCCGCACTATGCGTAGTTCATACCGGGCCTCGCCGCCTGTGGCCGCCGGCAACGAAAAATGACCGATCGCCCCAGTTGCGCTATGCTTTTGGAAAACAATAATCTCGAGGAACAAGCAGATGGCCTATAGCTCTGGTGACATTCGCAACGTATGTCTGGTCGGGCCCAGTAATGCCGGAAAAACGCAGCTTACCGAGGCACTCCTTTGCGCTGGCGGTGCTATCAGCGAATGTGGTTCTGTTGACCAGGGCGACACAGTATCGGATTTCACAAAGCGCGAGCGGGAATTGGGTCATTCGCAATTCTCGTCGGTATGCCATTTCGACCATGCAGGAATCCACGTCAACCTGATTGACACTCCGGGGTATCGGGATTTTTACGGTCGCGCCTTGTCCGTATTGCCTGCCGCGGAAACGGCTGCCGTCGTGATAAACGCCCAGGCCGGAATCGAAATGGTCGCCCGTCGCATGATGAATGCTGCCCGGTCGCAGCGACTGTGCCGCATGATTATTGTGAACAAGATTGATGCGGAGGACATAGACCTCAGGGCCCTGGTGAATGATATTCGCTCCACATTCGGGCCGGAATGTTTGCCAATGAATCTGCCGAGCGCCGACGGTGAAGGCGTCGTCGACTGCTTTTTCCAACCCGAGGGCGATGACACCGCGTTCGCTGACATCAAGACCGCACATACAGAGATCGTTGACCAGGTGGTCGAAGTCGATGAGGAACTGATGGAGATTTACCTTGAGCAAGGAGAGGAACTCGAGCCGGAGCAATTGCACGATCCATTTGAGAAAGCGCTGCGCGAAGGCCACCTGATACCCATCTGTTTCGTGTCAGCCAGAACCGGCGCCGGGATACCAGAGCTTCTCGAAGTGTTCGAACGCCTGATGCCAAATCCAATGGAAGGAAACCCACCCATGTTCCTCAAAGGCGAGGGAGAGAACGTGGAGGAAGTCATCATCACGCCCGATCCGGAGCAACACGCTATTGCCCATGTGTTCATGGTGAATATCGATCCCTTCAAAGGCCGGTTGGGCATCTTTCGGATACATCAGGGTACGATCCGGGTCGGCAACCAGCTTTTTGTCGGCGACGCTCGGAAGCCGATTAAGGTCAATCAGCTGCTAAAACTCAATGGCGACCAGCACATCAAGGCACAGGTGGGAGTGGCCGGAGACATTTGCGCGATCCCGCGCGTGGATGAAGTGCACTACGATGCCGTGCTGCATGATTCGCACGACGAGGATAATTTCCACTTGAAATCCATACAACTGCCACGGCCGATGTATGGGCTTGCGGTCAAACCCTCGAAAGACTCGGAAGCGCAAAAAGCATCGGATGCGTTGCATGCAGTTGAGGCGGAGGACCCCTCGCTCGACCTGGAACATAATGCTGCGTTGAACGAGATCGTGCTCCGTGGACATGGTGAACTGCATCTGCGCACCGTGCTTGAGCAGATATCGGATCGATACAATTTGGAAGTGCTGACCTCCCTGCCCTCGATCGCGTATCGCGAGACAATCACCGCACCCGCCGAAGGCCACTACCGACACAAGAAACAAACCGGAGGTGCGGGTCAGTTCGGCGAAGTGTACCTGCGCATTGAGCCGCTTCCATCTGGCACCGGCTTCGAGTTTGCAAGCGCCGTCGTCGGCGGATCGATTCCTTATCAATATATTCCTGCAGTGGAAACGGGTGTACGTCAGGTAATGCAGTCTGGTGCCCTCTTTGGGTACCCGATGCAGGACATTAAAGTCACGGTTTATGACGGTAAGCATCATCCTGTCGACTCCAAAGAAATTGCGTTTGTTCAGGCGGGCAAGAAAGCGTTTCTTGAAGCCGTCTCAAATGCCGCGCCGATCATCATGGAGCCGATCGTCGACGTCACATTTACTGTACCGAGCAGGTGTGCCGGTGGTGTAACGGGAGACCTCTCGTCAATGCGCGGGATGGTGAGTGGTACCGAAGCGCTTCCAGACAACCGCATGATCGTCTCCGGCCAGGCCCCGCTCAAGGAGTTGCAGGATTACCACTCGCGACTGAAGTCGCTGACCGGTGGCGACGGCAGTTTCACAATGGACTTCAGTCACTATGCAAGGGTGTCGCCGGATGCACTCGACCAGGTCGCAACGAAATCGACGATGTCAGGCTGACACGTAAGTTCAGAAGTTGATGCTGTCGCGGGCGAAAGACCGCGCCGGCTTCTCTACGTTCCCCGCGTTGTCGAAGCATGCATCGCAGAATGTGTTAGTCCCACTCGCGATGAACCCTGTAGCCAATATGCGACACTACGAAGTCGATGCGGAATACAGTACTGTGATGGTCGTCACGATTTGACCGGCCTCAGACGCTAATATCGAAAGTCGGTTTGAGCGCGAAACATTGCAGCAGTCCTGTCAGCGAAACGCATCATGAAAATATCACCTGCTTTCTCAGTTCGAACGACATTAGCATTCTTGCTAATGGCGAGTTCCCTGGTTGCTTGTAATATTGGCTCCTACGATGACGCCGTCGACCGCTATAACAGTAACTTGCCGCCACCACCGCCACCGCCACCGCCAGCGGGATTCGGGCCGAACTTCTCCGAAATTCAGGCAAGTGTTTTTACGCCATCATGCACTGGCTGCCACTCTGGGGCGGCGCCATCCGCGGGACTGAATCTGGATGCAGCGAACAGCTACACAATGCTGGTCGGGATTGCGAGTACGCAGGACGCGGGAACCCAGCGGGTCGATCCAGGCAACCCGAATGCCAGTTACCTTATTCAGAAGCTGGAGGGGCCCGGCGCAGCTGGCGGACAAATGCCCCCTACCGGGCCGCTCCCGCAAGCGGACATTGACGTCATCCGGCAATGGATTATGGACGGCGCGATTGACGACCGGGTTCAGGCAAGTAATCCGATTCGAGTTATCTCGTTATCCCCGATGCCCGGCGCAAATCTCAATGCCGCACCAGTGCAGATCGTCGCCGGCTTCGATCGTGACCTCGACGCGTCAACTGTGAACGCGACTACGTTCATCCTCGAAAATAGCAGCGGTGTGCCGGTTGCGGCCGCGGTGCCACCTGCGATCGGTGGGACTCTGCGTTCCGCGATATTCGACCTGACAGGTGTTGCTCTGGCCGACGATACCTACACAGTCCGTCTGTTGGGTACCGGAGCATCCGTGATTATGGATCTGGATGCGAATGCGCTGGACGGCGAACTCATTGCCAATCTTCCGTCCGGTGACGGTACCGCGGGCGGCGACTTGGTAGCCCAATTCACGATCACCACGCCTGTTGTGATCGGACCGACGCTTGATCAGATTCAGGCGGTTGTATTCTCACCGACCTGCGCGACCGCTGGCTGTCACAGCGCCGGAACCATGGCGGGTGGGCTGAATCTGTCTGACGCCGATACGAGCCTGGCGCAACTCGTGGGTGTCCCCAGCTCGAACCCGGCACAGGCTGGCGAAATACGCGTCATTGCCTTTGACCCGGACAACAGCTATCTGATCAAAAAGCTCGAAAACGCAGCAGGAATCTCGGGGCAGCAGATGCCGTTCGGTGGCACGCCACTCTCGGCAACCGACGTCGGCCACATCCGCCAGTGGATCACGGACGGTGCGCTGCGCTAGATGCGTGTACTGAGGACCATCCTCCTCGGCGGCATCGATAGTCCTTCCCTACGCATCTGATAAAGCATGTTGTCGTCGGTCGCGCCGTCAGCTTGTCCAATCCTGCGCGTAATGATGTGCCAAAACTCCGGCATGCATGTGTTGCCGAATTCTCGTAGCATGTGCCACCTGGATTCCCGCGGCAACCCAGCTAATCGTTGACCCTATGAAGATCGCGCAATCGACTCCCTTCCTTGCATTGCTGCTGGGCTTGCTCGTCGCTGTAAATAGCCCTGCTCAGGAGGCTGAAGACGGTGCCGCAACGACGCCGCCGGATCTGAATTCCCTGCAAACCAACTGGTGGGCTTACTTCGAGGGTTCGAGGGCGGAGATTCAGCCACGGGTTGACACCTATCTCGACGATGTCGGCGTACAGATCGCTAACCTGGCACCGCAGAATCAGGAAACAGCCCAGTCGGTGCTGAATACCGTGCGCGGCAACTTCACCGCCTTGCTTGCCCTATTGGACGACACCGAACTGACGCTGCAGGAGCTTCCGGCCGCGGCGGCAAGCTACTCGATCGAGGAATTGCTGAAGCTCGCGGCCATAGCCCGCGACGCCCGTTCCGGCGCGGCGGAGGAGCAGCTTGAGGTAGATCGCGAAAAACGCATTCTCGATGGCACGGGCAGGCGCCGTGACGCCGCGTTCAAAGCCTACGTGGATGCTGCCGTTGGAGACGAACGTTGGCTGGCCGGACTTCGATTGCTGCAGGCGCGCTCCGCCCAGGCGATTTCGGTGCGTCGCCTGGAACTCCTGACATTGAGCCTCGAGCGTGCCACTGCCTTTGCCGAAGCAACCGCTGCGCGCGCGGACCTCGCCAGGGATCGCCTGGCTACCACAGCCGATGACGCACAGCTGGAGGCACTGATCGAGCGCGTCGACGCCAGGCAAACCGCAGTTGAGCGTGCCCAGGAGTTGCTGCAGGCCGCGCAAATAGCGGCGAGCGGCCTGGATCTCGACACCGCACAAGGCCGATCACAGCAGCGCCTGCAGCAGCAAAGGCTGTTGAACACGGAAATCAACCTGGCTCTGGCCGAAGCGGCGCTTGCCGAAGTCGAGGCGCAGCGCTGGTGGACCGAGCTGAAGCTCGACACGGGTCCTGACATTGGCGCGCTCGGCAACAAGGTACTGGCATGGTCGGAGTTCGTCCGCAGCATTGATCGGCGTGCGCCGGAATGGAAACACGATACGGAAGACGAGCTGCTTGCGGTGCAGAGCACGAATCGGGATGGCCTTGACCGGGCATCGCGACGACTGCTGGATCAGCGATTGGAAGCAGCACAGGAATCACTCGCCCAGGTTGGAGAACTCGAGACGGGGGTTGCCGATCTGGAGTTATTGATGCTCGTGGTAGACAACGCCGCCGCAGAATACGCAGGCGCGTTCAAGTCCTGGCTGGCGAGCATAAGCCGCAATCTGAAAACAGCTTACATGCGGATCGCAGGTCTGGGTGATGTCACTTTGTTCTCCGTTGGAGAAACGCCAGTCACGGGTGGTGACATTCTCCGCGTCGTGCTTATTTTGACCTTTGCGATGCTCCTGTCGCGTGGCATTCGGCATGCTATCCGGCGCGTCGGCGACAGCGACTCAAGTGGCACGCAAGCATCATTGTATACAGTCAGTCGACTGACTCACTACTTCATCATCATTCTCGCGGTATTTATCGCGCTGTCCTCGATCGGACTCGACTTCGGTAATCTCGCGCTGGTCGCAGGTGCACTTAGTGTTGGTATCGGTTTTGGTCTGCAGTCCATCGTCAATAATTTCGTTTCCGGATTGATTATCCTGTTCGAGCACTCGCTGCGCGTCGGTGATTACATCGAGCTCGATACGGGACTCACTGGTACGGTCAAATCCATAAACGTGCGCAGCACGCTCATCAATACGAACGACAACATTGATATCGTAGTGCCTAACTCCGAATTCGTGACCACACGTCTCACGAACTGGACGCTTGGCGAACGGATACTGCGCGTGCGCATTCCGTTCGGCGTGGCCTATGGCAGCGACAAGGAATTGGTGCGCCAGGCAGCATTGGAAGCGGCAGCCGAAGTACCCTATACATTGAAAAACATGAAGGGCCGCGAACCCGACGTCTGGCTCGTCGAGTTCGGCGACAACAGCCTGAATTTCCTGATGTTGGTTTGGGTTAATCGCCAGGGCGCCCGACGCCCCACCCGAACCCGATCCGCCTATCTCTGGGCGCTGGAAAGCAAATTGGGCGAATACGGCATCGAGATTCCATTTCCGCAGCGCGACCTGCACCTGCGCTCCGGGTGGCCGCAAGCTCCGACACAGATACCAACGACGACACCCGCTGCAGAGGAATAGACACGCGACATCGGCAAGTCTATCGGCGCGCGCACTGCACTAGATTGCCTCACCCGGGATCATCGTCATCAGCCCCATCACTCATTACGTCTTGCACGGGTGGCAGTTCTACCGGTTTGGATTCGGGTTTTCCATGCAGTGGCTTTTGGAAGTCTGCGATATCTTGTTCCGTCGCCAGTTGGAAGCGGCCGAGTTTGCAGGATCTGCCCTCGTACGCACCGAGGCCGCTATCCTTCAAGACGTTAATGCGGTCGGACTCGCACAAACTCCGGGTATGCGTGACAAACGAAAACCGCCTCTCGCGGGACAGCCCGCGACACGACCTGGGCAAGGTATTGAGATAGATCTTGCGCCCCTGCATATGGAAGACAATGTTGCTGTCGTTTATAACGTCGGTGCTTCTAATTGCACGCGAGTTAATGCAGCGTATTGTTTCTCCATCGTCGACCGCTTCGTCCGATGCCGGTGACACCACAGGTACACAAAGCACGCAGAGTACAGGCAGAAATCTTTTATATCGGCTGGTCATGCTGGATACACGTCTTAATTATTGTAGCTGGTTTGAAAAAAGACGCTGGCGTAGCGTTCTGTCGCTATGACTGGCTCCGCTGATTTGCGGAAAATACCAAGTTGTAATCGATCAAGAAACACATAAGCATAGACCGGCAGATGGATTTTAGGCACCCTGCCTTTTGGCATCGTGACTGTGGAGCGAGATCATGAGTGAATGGGAAATCGCCGAAGGCCACTTCGATAGCTGGGATGGGACGGAGCTCTTCTATCGAGCGTGGAAACCGCAGGTCTCGAGTGATAAGGCCCTGATATTCCTACATCGGGGGCATGAGCACTCGGGCAGGATCGCGCAACAGGTCAGCGAATTCGGATTGCATGGGTTCTGGGCATTCTCCTGGGACTGCCGCGGACACGGGCTCTCGCCCGGACCGAGAGGATACGCGGACAACTACTACGACCACGTCAGAGATCTCGATTCTTTCGTGCAGTACATCTCTCGCGAGTACGGCATCGAGGTGGAGAACATGGCGCTCGTTGCCAACAGCATCGGCGCAGTGACCGCAGCGGCCTGGGTGCATGATTTTGCTCCCCGCATTCGGGCCATGGTCCTGGCCGCACCAGGATTAAGAATCAGGTTGTATGTCCCCTTCGCCATTCCGATGTTGCGGTTGCTGGAGCGATTCAAGGACAGGTCCTTTATCAGCAGCTACGTCAAATCGAAGATGTTGACCCACGACCCGGAGCAGATGAAAAAATATGACGAAGACGAGCTCATCACCAAGAACATTTCGGTCAACATTCTGCTCGGGCTGCATGATCTTTCGACACGGATTATGGCGGACGCGGGGGCGATCATAACGCCGACCCTTGTTTTGTCGGCGGGCAGCGATTGGGTAGTCAAGAACTCGGCCCAGCTTCGGTTCTACAAGGGATTGTCTTCGCCTGTGAAGGAAATGGAGATCTACCCGGGGTTTTTTCACGCGATCCTTTTCGAAAAGGACCGGCACAAACCCATCGCCAAATCGCGTGAGTTTCTGGAGAACGCATTCGAGCATGACGTCGATAGGTCGTCTTTGCTCAAGGCGGATCGAGCAGGTTACACGAGGGAAGAGTATCTCGAGCTTCGTGAACCGGCATCGCTTCTCAAAGCCGTGTACTACGGGCTGCAGAAAGCAGGCATGTGGACGCTCGGCCGCTTGAGCGAGGGCGTTCGTCTGGGCTGGACGACGGGTTTCAATTCCGGCGACTCGCTGGATTACGTCTACGAAAACGAGGTTCGAGGGAAGACGCCGCTGGGCAGGATGATCGACCGCACGTACCTCAATGCCGTCGGCTGGAAAGCCATGCGGGAACGTCAGGGCGTCCTGGAGGAGAGCCTCAGGACGACGGTGCAATCGCTCATCGACGCGGGCCAGCCCGTGCGAATCGTGGATATCGCAACGGGTCGCGGCCGGTACGTTCTCGACATACTGCGGGAATTCCCGGATGCCGAAGTCAGTGCCCTCCTGCGGGACCGGAGTGCCCATTCACTGGACAAAGGCAGGAAGCTCGCAGCAACGCTGGAGCTCGGCAACGTCACGTACGAAGAAGGGGATGCGTTCGATACCGCAGGGCTGTTGGCGATCGAGCCGGTACCGAATATCGCGATCGTCTCCGGACTGTTTGAACTATTCCCGGACAACGGACCCATCCTGGCGTCTCTCGAGGGCCTTGCGGGGTTGATTCAGCCCGGTGGCTACCTTATCTACACGTGCCAGCCATGGCACCCGCAGCTCGAGGAGATCGCACGGACGTGTGTCGATTGGGACGGTAAACCCTGGGTAATGCGGCGCCGCACCCAGGCTGAGATGGACGAGCTCGTGCGATCGGCGGGATTTGAAAAGACGACGATGGGGATCGATTCCCACGGCATAGCCACGGTATCGATCGCGCGCAAGACGGAGTCATAGCCATGCTCATGAAGACACCGTTACTTGCGATCGGCTGTGTGTTGATTGCATCCGTTCTCGCAGGGTTAGCGCCGTTCTTGTTTGAATACGGCGCCAAACAGATGCAGGGTCGAGTCATCGATTTTGTTACGAACCCGTACATCATTGCCGGCATGGCAACCTACCTCACTGTGATGGTGTTCTTTACGTTTGCATTCAGGCTCGGCGGCACGGTTCGGGTCCTGTATCCGATCTACGCGTCCATGTTCATTTGGGCTGCCGTGGGCGCCTGGTTTCTGCACGGAGACGCGATCCAGCCAATCCACCTGGCCGGCATGGCGCTTCTCATGACCGGGATCATCTGTATGAGCTGGTAACAAAAGGCCTGACGAGGCGCCATGCGCGATGTACTGCTCCACCCGCTGATCTCCAGCAGCTTCTATAATCTGGTTCGGCTCGTTGCCGCCTACCGGTGTGAGACGAGATTTCTACCGCGATTACTTTATCTCGGCGTCATGACGTTCCTTCGCCAGCCGGTCATCTGGTGGGAAGCCGCGAAGTACGGGCGCCGCATCCGCGGCCAACAGTTTGAACCACCCGTGTTCATCGTCGGGCACTGGCGCAGCGGCACGACGCACCTGCATAACGTGATGAGTCAGGACCCGCGATTCGGCCGGGTCACGCTACTCCAGGCGGGCATGCCTAATGATTTCCTGACTTTATCGGGCATAGCGCAGCGCCGTTTTGCACGCCAGCTGCCAGAGAAACGTCTCATGGACAATGTGCCCGTGTCGGCAGAAGCCCCATGGGAGGAAGAGATGGCCCTCACCAGTACCGGGCGGATGTCCTTTTACCACGTTTCGTTTTTCCCGCGATGCATGCAACGGATATTCAATGAAGCGGTCATGTTCGACGGCGGCAACCCGGTACTAATCGAGAATTGGAAACACCAGTACTTGAACTTTCTCCGCAAAATCCAGTTCGCGCAACCCGGGATGCCACTGCTTCTTAAAAACCCCGCCAACACAGCTCGCATCAGCCTGCTCAGAGAGATGTTTCCCGGCGCACGATTCATTCACATCCACCGCAACCCATACAAGGTCTTTGTCTCCACTATTCATCTGTACCTGAAAGCGCAAGAAGCCTGGGGCTTGCATCGGCCAAATCGCGAACGGTTAGTCCGGCACGTGCTGGACAGCTACCCGCAATTGATGAACGCCTTCTTTGCCGAGCGTGGCGCCCTCAGCGAAAAGGAGTTGGTAGACGTCAGTTTCCGGGACCTGGAGGACGATGCCATGGGGACGATGGCGACGATTTACCGGCAACTCGACTTGCCGAACTTCGATGCCGCCGCGCCGCGCTTCCAGGCGTATCTCGACAGCCAGCGCAACTACCAGAAAAACGTGTTGCCACTAACTCCAGAGGAGCACGACGAAGTCGGGCGACGCTGGGGGGACGTATTCGAGCAGCTGGGATATCCGGTCTAGCCATGGCAAATCGGGACGTGACACCGAACTGGCGTGTTGGCGGCTACTACGCGGTCGGAGCGGCTCTTCTGGCTGCAGGGGCCACGCTGGGTTGGCCCTGGGGTGCGCTGCTCCTCTGGCCCGCCGTTGCCTGTGCCATCGTAGCCGTCGGGTATGCCGCTGCGGGGCCGCGTATCTACCACAAAAAGGATGGCCGCTTGCCGTTGAGTACGCGCGTGATCATGGCGCCCGTACTACTGGGGCAAGACCTCTCTTTGCGGCACTATCGCCGACACGGCCGGCCATGGGATGAGGCTGTGCCGGGGCTGTTGATGGGCAGGAAACTGGACGACATCGAGGCCCAGGAACTCCTTGCCGGGGGCGTGACAGCCGTTCTGGACCTCACCGCCGAATTCTCCGAGGTGGAGCCCCTGCAGCGCACTATCTATTGCAATTTACCGATTCTCGACCTGACCGCGCCGACCCCCGCGCAATTGCTGAGCGCGGTCGAGTTCATCCGCGACAACGCCGCCGGTGTCGTTTACGTGCACTGCAAAATCGGTTATTCCCGCACTGCGGCGGTTGTGGGAGCTTACCTGATGGCCGCCGGCCATGCCACGGGCGCCGACGACGCAATGTCCCGGATGCGTACGGCAAGGTCACCACTGGTCATTCGCCCCGAGGTCGTCGAGGCGCTACGCGCGTTTTCGGTCTCGCATTGCGCGGCATGACCACGGCAAACATAGCCGGTGCCGGTAGCTCACTACTTTAGCGGGTAGCGGCCAAACTCCTCGACAGCATCAACCATGGCGAGCACGTTCTCAGCGGGAACATCATTCATGACCGTGTGCACGGCACCGATCATGCAGCCGCCACCCGGGCCGAGAGTTTGCATCACGCGCCGGACTTCCTGACGCACGTCGTCAACGCTGCCCAGCGGCAATACACGGTCTGTATCGATGCCGCCACAGAAAACAATGTTGTCGCCGAAGCGCTGCTTTAGAGCAGGCAGGTCGGACATGGTCCCGGCCGAGGTTTGAATAGGATTCAGGATATCGACGCCAATCTCGATGAAGTCATCGATCAAGGGTGCAACATCACCGTCAGAGTGAAAGAAGACCTTGGCCTTTGTGCGCTCTTTGATGAAGCTGATCAAATCTGCGTGAATCGGCTTGAGGAACTCGCGATACATTTTCGGTGAAATCAGGAGACTTTGCTGCGTTCCCAAATCGTCCCCGATCTTGATGATGTCCACATTGTCGCCCAGTTCCTGCAGAAAACAGCCCATTAACTGTTTGCAGTAGTCCGCGATTCTCTCGAGCATTGCGCGTGCAAAATCCGGATGCTCGATCATGTTCAGCAAAAAGACGTCCAAGCCCTGCATCGCATGCGCGCGCTCAAACGGGAACAGAAGCCAGGGCGTTGCCAGGATCGCGTACTCGTTTTCCTCAGCTATTCGTCGGGCCGCCTCCCGCACATGGGCAATACGCGTCGGGTCACTCATGTCGGGCCAGCCCTGATACGAATCCAGGTCGCCCGGTGATGTGGCATCGGCAAGCGGATGAACGTTCGGAAACCAGTCTCCGGGAGCGATTTCGGTCTGTCCACTTCCCCAGGAATCAATGCAGTCGCTGTGCGGCTTACGTTGACTGTTGCGCTGTCGTACCGCTTCGGGTTCCAGGTCCAGCACACCGCGGACATCGCTGTGCAGCCGGCGCATAGTCTGTTCGTCGATCTGCGCAGTCCCCAGTTCCGGCCAGTCGTAGATATACTCGTCAGGAGCCTGCACACCGATGATGTCCTTGATGCCCCGATACGGCTTCATCTTGATCCCGGTGGCATTGCTGACACCGATAACCAGCGGCACGCGGTCGGGTTCTTCGTGGTGGATGGCGGTGAGGACGCGCTCCCGGGACGTCATCGGCATCTGTCTTCTCCTCTCAAACGGCACTGACCTGATGCAATGTACACCTGCAAACTACAAAATCCATTCGCAATGGCGCTGAAGGGCCGTACACGCGAAGGGTCCGCCGAATTTCGAGCAACGAAAAAGGGCCCCTTTAAGGGGCCCTTTTTAGGAGATCCTCTCGACCTCGATTATTCGCTCGGCATGCGTGCCGCTGTCGGCTCAGTCTCGAGGTGCTTGGCCTGGTTGACCCAATCGTCTCGTGTGATTCGGCCCTTAAATACGTCCAACCGTTCATCGATAACATCGACGTCCTGAGGCGTCCAGGATGCGACCTGCCAGAAGTAGTAAACGCCGTTATGGTTAAGCAGTTTCTCGAGTTTCGGGCCGACACCGGAAATCAGTTTCAAGTCGTCTTGCCTGCCATACAACGCGGCTTTGAGAATTCGCGGCTCTTTGCGCGTCGCTTCGTGAAGCGCACTTTCCACGTTCCTGGGCTCTACGATTCGCCGCCCGAGATTCCCGATCTCAGTTTCGATAGCCGTCAAGCGCTGATCGATGGGCGCGAGATTCACGGTTTGTGGCCGCGACATCGAATTAACCCGTTGTTCCAGCATTCCAAGCGTGCTCGTAACCGGGGCGAGATCTACAGGCGCGTGCGTCTCCACCTTCGGAATGTCTCGAATTGCGTTTCGCAGCGAACCCACTTCATTCTGCACTGGCTCCAGATCGACGGGCGCCGGCTTTGGCAGGCTGGTAACAGCGTTTGAAACAGTATCAAGGCGCTGATAGACACCGGAAAGATCCACTTCTTTCGGCTCGGGAATCGCGTCCAGGTGCTTCCACAGGCGATCCCAGTTCAAGATGTCGGACCGGTCGTTCGCCTTGCGTAAGTCCTCGAAGCTTTCGCTAACGTCTACAATATTTCTACGCGAGAACCAGTAGCCAAGCACGAATCCCAACACGGCCGTCAGCAAAAACAATAGCGCGTATTTTGCAAGCAGGTACATCATTTCTTCATCTCCTGAACGACGCCAAACCAATCTGGCGTCTTATGAATTTTGTTAATCAATCTTTATCGCAATGCGACGGTTCCTGGCGCGACCGTCCGGTGTATCGTTGTCCGCAATAGCATGCGCCTCGCCCATGCCTCTCGCCGTCATTCGGTCATGCTCGATACCAAGCTGCGCCAGCGCGTCACGCACAGCCGCCGCTCTCGCGAGACTGAGTGCCTTGTTCGAGTCGGCGTCACCTCGACTGTCGGTGTGGCCTTCGACTACCAGGTTGCCTGGACAAGTGCGTGCTAATTGAGCAAGCCGTTCGAGCAGATCGTCATTGCCCTTGTCGATCGTCGCGCTGCCACTTCGGAACCGGACAGTGGCGTTTGAAAGAATTTCATTGAAACTCGTGTTGCAGCTTTGACGATCGCTTATTGATCGAACATCGAATTCACCGAGAATTGAGCCGCTCCCGAGAGCCGTAAATTGTTTACGCGCTTCTGCAACGTCGTTCGCATCGGCGCTACCGTTGACAGTGAGCGTGTTGCCTGACCAGGTTGCCCGGCCGTCATTCAAGTGACTGACGACGGCAATTGCACGGTCGGCAGCGCGAGAATAGTTGTCAGTTGCCGACTCATTGGAAATTATGAGTTCGTTCGTAACCATGTCGAAATGCTGCCCGGCGACTCCAAGGATCCGATCATGTTCAACAAGATTGGGAACTTCGCCGCTTAACGTGACCGCGTCACCCGCCCTCGCAATTGCGAATGGGTGCGCCCGTTGCGTGAGCACTGCCACCGCTACCTCTGGCTCTTTGAGGTCGACGCTGACCGACGTCGGGCAAGTCAACTGCCCTGCCCACGTGTCGCATTGCGTCGATTTGGCCAGCGCACGCAAATAGATCTCATCTTGTTTTTGTGCTGCAGCCTGGAGGCTGACGAATTGACCATCGCTCGCCACTTCGCTCGCGACTACTCCAGCGCTGTCAAATCGGTCGGCAACCTGTGCGCGAACTTCAGCCTGGATCTGCGGCGCCGTGACCAAGGCGCCAAACAGAAACAACACAACCAGCCCCAAGAGTGGCAATAGTCCCCACGGCCACCAAGGTCGCGGTTTCTCACTGCGCCGCCAGTAGCGGCGCGTGCTTTTCTGACGAGTCGTCGCGCTCGATGTTCCTGATTTTGTTGACATTTTACCCTGACTCCAGATGCTGCGGCCTAGTGGGTCAACATGGCCGATCACTTTTGATTGGAATTTTTTGTAGCGACACAAAGTTTATACTTCGGCCGGCGCGCCCCAAGGCGATGACACAATTGTTCACAATCACCGCGCCGAATTTCTCCTAAACTTGTGCATCAATTCACTGTTAAATTCAGGGGACAATAAGATGGATTTCAAAAGTCTGGCGACTAAGGTCTTGATGGAAAAGATTGGTAGCGCAAAAAACTCAGGTACTGCCGAATCTGCACTCGATGCGCTTGTTGGAGGCAACAAAGGGTTCGATTTGGGCAGTGTTGTTGGTCAGTTCACAGGCGGTGGCGGTGATCTGGCAAAGAAAGCTGCATCGTGGCTCGGCGACGGTTCAAATGACGCGATTTCACCCTCGCAGCTTCAGGACGCGATTGGCGGTGATAAGATCGACGCCTTCGCATCTAAACTAGGCATTGACCGTGAGGAAGCCAGCAACAGCCTGTCGCAAATTCTGCCTGAACTCATCGACAAGAGCAGCCAGGGCGGCAGTCTGTTGGGGTCAATTGGCGGCCGCGCAGGTCTGGCCGGTCTGGCGTCCAAATTCTTCAGGCGATAGGTCACTCACAAAGATGACACAGCGAATTGGAGCCCTGCGAGCTGCCTCGATCGGAATCTCCGGCCTTCTGCTGATTGCGCTTTCGGGCTGTTCGTCGGTCCAGTATTCGGCGCTCGAGAAGGTCGGCATACACAAGCGCGATCTCCTCGTGGACAATGTCGAAGACGCAAGGGATGCACAAACTGAAACCAGTGAACAACTCGTAACGGCTTATGAGGAACTCAAAGCACTGATCGGTTTCGAGGGCGGCGAGCTGGAAGAGAAATACGAACGACTCAGCAAAGAAGTAGAACGCTCTCAGGACGCCACGGATGAACTCGACGAGCAGCTGTCCGACATCGATCGCATCAGCGAGGATCTGTTTGAGGAATGGGAAGCAGAACTCGACCTCTACAACAGCGCTTCGCTTAGAGCGGACCAACAACAAAAACTCACGGTGGCCCGCAGACAGTTCTCGACGATGCGCGGTCGCATGCAAAAGGCGCGCAATCGCGTCGACCCTGTAATGGCGGTCCTGAACGATAACGTGCTGTTTCTCAAGCACAGCCTGAATGCGCAGGCACTGGCCGCGTTACGTGGTCAGGCCGCCGTGCTCGAAGGCCAGATCGATGCGCTGATTCGCGACATGCAGGCCGCTATCGAAGAAGCCGACGCGTTCATTGCCCGCATGCGCGGCAGTTAGCTAACTCGTTGGGATCGCGGCATTCCTCCGCGTTCCGTCAGTTCGTGCCGTACATCTGATCCGGCGTCAAAACGTCCGGTAAGCGTTCCCTCAGTGCGCACCGCGACTTGTAGCAAAGGTGACAGTGATCGGCATAGCCGTCTTCGTGGGCAAGGTCATAGCGGCGAACGATCTCGGCCGGGCCGCCTGCGACCAAGGGTCCAACAATCGGATGATCGTCGGCGTCATACTCGGCCATGATGTCTGTTAGCGTGCGCTGCAGCAGATTGCCGATCGAAATACCCTGGCAAATGTGCAGGTTGCCAAACGGGTCCACATGTACGCGCTCCGGTTCCCGCAGATCTTCCCACGGGCATTCGGTGAATTGCTCCCATGGCTTTGTTTCGACGCGAGAAGCGAGCACCTCGGCCGCGCGGCCCCGGTACAAGACCGCGGATTCGCCGGCCGGTAATTGACCCGCCGCGCCGCAAATACCAGTGGCTTCAGGTGCGGCGACTGTGATGAAGTCAACCGGGATGCCTAGCTGCTCTGCAACGCGGCGGGCGGTCTCGGAATGCTCGGGGCTTTGATCGCTGCCGTGATAGGCATCGCTGCTGATGGAAAGATCGTCGACCAAGCCGGCGAACGGCTTTAACCACTCCATGGCATCGGCATCGGCGGTCGCCCAGTAGGCGTTGCTAACGATGCCGACCTTGAAACCGGACGCTTTGGCCAGGCGAATGCCGGCGCCCAGTATGGCGTAATAGAGAAACGCCTCACCGCCCTCAAAGTAGATCCACTCTATGCTGCCCAGCGCCTCGGCCTCACCGAGAATGTGCGCTATGGTTTCTATGGTCATCGTGCCGGTTTGCGACGGTCCGCCCCATACAAAGCAATGGTCGCACTCGTAGTTGCACTCGTACGTCAGCAACAGGTGCAGCCCGGACAGTGGTATTGATTGGCTCTCTTGAGTGGAGTCGCGTCCCATACAGGAACTATAGCGCAATTAGTCGACGCGCCTCGGCCAGGTCAGAATGAAACAGGCGCCGCCGAGTTCCCTGGATTCACGCACGCTGACATCGCCACCGTGCAGCGCCGCAATTCGCGCAACGATCGCCAGACCGAGACCAAAACCTCCTGTGTCTCGATTGCGACTGTCGTCAATTCTCGTAAACGCCTTGAAGATAGTCTCGCGCTCCGACTCCGGAATGCCCTCGCCGTCATCCTCGACACAAATCTCATAACTGCCAATCTTCTCGCCTACGGTGCAGCGGACTTCTCGATTCGCATAATGACACGCGTTGACGAGTAGATTACTGAGCGCGAGGCTCATGAGCCGCGGGTCCATCCTGGCCGAAGTCGAGGCGACGTTGGTCCGGATCGTCACTTCGTTCGATGCCTGCACCTTGTCATGCGTTTCGGTAAGCCACGGTGTGATCGGAACATGTTGCCAGTTCATTTGCAGATCAGGATGGTCGAGGCGCGCGTAGTTGAGCATCGTGGCAATCAGGTCGTCGATTTCCTGAACGTCCTCGTTCAATGCCTGTATTCGCTCACCGAGGTCGTCACCGCCATCATTGTCCATCACCGCAAGCGCGAAACGAATACGCGCAAGCGGCGTACGCATCTCGTGGGACAGTGCCGCGATCAGTTCTTTTTGACTTTGAATAAGACCGCTTAATCGGGCGGACATATCGTCGAGATTGCTCGCAAGGCCGGTGAGTTTCGTTGTGCTCTTTGCCGTCGATAGCGGCTCGCGATAATCGGCTGCGAAACGATCCGCTCCGCTCGAGATAAGATTGATATCTTTGAAGAACGGGCGCAACCAGAGGCCAACGACAAGGAAAATGGACAGATAGAACAGCGGTGGCAGCAGACGAACGACCAGACTGTCGCGCTGCTGCGCGACCGGGCCGAGCCGAATGGTCGCATTCAGGGTCGGCGCGTCCCGAAGATGTGAAATATTGCCCTCAGCATCGACGAGCGTTGGGATGGCGAATTGCGAATCGGCCGCCGCGTGGACATCGTCTGCCCGCAGGACCTGCACACCGAGGCCGATCGACTCACCCAGCTCGCGGGCCCGCAGGTCGCGTTCGCTCTCGGCTACTGCGGCGAGTTCCATCTCAATCAGATCAAACGTCGATGCGAGCCACGCTTCCTCCTCTGACGTCTGTGTTGACTGCAAATAGTCGAATCCAAAATCGAGAACCGTTGCGACAATAACGAGCCCGGCCGCGAGAAACAGATACGATCGGAACAGCAGGAGTCCGTGCGGGCCGATCAGAAACCGTTTCACGCAGGGTCGCCCCAGGCATCGGGTGCAAGCAGGTACCCTTTGCCCCACACGGTCTTGATGCGCGTCGGATGAGTTGCACTGTCTTTGAGTTTGCGTCGGAGTTTCGAGATCCGTCCGTCGATCGATCGGTCGAGGCCATCGTATTCAATGCCGCGCAGACTACGAAAAATCGCCTTGCGACTTAGGACCGTGCCGGCGTTCCTTGCAAGCAGGCTCAAGAGTTCGAACTCCTGCGTCGTGAGTTCCACGCTGTCACCATCGAGCCAGACTTCCTGAGCGGCCTCGCTGACCCTCAGGCCACCGAGCACGATGTCGCTTGCGTGTTGCGTGATGCCTGAAGATCCATCGATACGCCGCAATAATGCACGCGTGCGCGCCAGGAGCACCATCGGATCGACGGGTTTCGCGACGTAATCGTCGGCGCCGGCCTCGAGCCCAATGACTTGATCAATATCGGAATCGCGCGCCGTGAATATCAGAATCGGGCCATCGAATATGTGCCGTAGCTCCCGACAAATGGTCAGACCATCGGTGCCAGGCAGCATGAGATCCAGCAAAACGATACGCGGTCGGTCGGCGTTAAAACGCGCAATCGCGCGATCACCGCGCGACTCGAGCGAGACGGTCAGCCCATTCTGACGAAAGTACTCGGCAGTCAGATCGGCCAGTCGCCGATCGTCCTCGACGAGCAAGATGTCAACAGCTGCATCGCTCAATTGACGTCCCAAACGTGGCGTGTGCGACGTTTTCGGCGGCGATCGTCGCTGTCCAGGCGAAGGACTTCGACGGTGACAACGGCAAGCTGCAGCTCACTGCTGTCGTCCTGCATCCAGTATTGAAAGTCGTTTTCCACAATACGCTCGTCCTCTGTGCGACCGCTGCGCTCGTCACTCCAGCAGCGGATCGGCGTCTCACCGAAATCATTGAAGAGACAATAATAACCGGTCTGTGCACTCTCCCATAAGACCAGAAACGACATTTGGCAACTCGGCGTCCTCTTGTCCGTGATGCAAAGCACGGGCTTGACACTCAGGCGCATCGATTCGTCCGCGACAGCCGTATTCAACGTCGCTGTAAGCGGTAACAGAGTGAACAACAGGAGCAACGCGCGAGGCATCATGTCAGAAGTGGAATCCAAAGCCGGCGAAATAGCCGAAAACGTTCTTGTCCTTGACGATAGGGCTCGCTGCGGCGTCATCGTTGAGGCGTTCGAATTCACCGACGAGTGAAAACGTCCAGTGTCGATTGACCTGGTAACTCAATGCGAGGCGCGCGTGTGCGTTGATGCCGTCGCCAGCGGTGTAGGCGAGCAGCGCCGGGCTGGCTTCGTCTTCGCGCACGCCCCAGTAGTAGTCGTTCAGCTCGTCACTTTTGTAACTCAGGCCGATCGACGGTTCGACATACCAACGCTGGTTGCGCCAGCCGTAACCATAGTCGACAAAGAGTTCGTAGCCCTCGTGCGTGCCGCTGATGTCGTGATGCGCCGTCATCTGCAGTTGGCCCCATGAACCATCCATGAGGACTTCGATGCCGAGCTCGGTCGCGTAACTTCTGTCCGGTACGTCAAATACTATCGCTTCGGACAGCGGCATACCGGCGGCGTCAACCGTGACAAAGCGCGTGTTCGTTCGGCCGAAAAAAACGCGGTCGCTGTTGACGCGCGCAACGAGGCTTGCCGTGATACGGTCGTTATCGGCAAACGTGACGCCGAGGTCGCCGTTATCGAAGAAGAACCGATCGCCGAACCAGCCAATATCGACGTCGACGACAATCGGGATGTCGTCGGATTGCACGAGCGGATTGGTGCGGAGACCGTAGCCGAGCGCGAATCCGAGCCGCCAGCGGGGCTCGCGCGCCTCGCCCTGCTCGGCAACCGATACGGTACTCGGCGCCGGCGTAGTGGACTGTTCGGCCGCGCCTGATTGGAAGGCGACGAGCAGCCAGAGCGCAGCCGCGATTGGTAATTTCATGTCGAGTCCGCCTCCGTCCCGGGCTCGGTGTGACCCGGGTTGCCTAGCTGTACCCGTCCAGTGTGACAAAAGCAGCGGCCGAGGCCGGTAACAATCGTGTATGAAAATTGTCGAATAATGTAATTGAGGCCAATTACAAATTTCGACAATCTCGCGCAACAATCTCAACAGACTTGGGGCCACCGCACAACTAGGCTACCAATATGGAACAAGGGGAGAATGTCGCATGAAATCCTTAATACGTGGAACAGTATACGCCGCGTGTCTTCTTGTGCTGGCCGCTTGCGGCTCGTCGTCGAATAACTCATCGCCTGACGATCCCGACGCCGGCATGTTGCGCAAGGTCACTAACGCTGCGGAACTCGAGACATCATTAAAGGCCGGACTCACGGCCCTGCGCAACACCCAGGAAGTCGATTTGGCGATCGCAGACGCAACCGCGGCCGCCAGCGGAGACAATTTCACGGGAACCTATACGCAGGAACAAAACGTCGATGAATTCGACGCAGTGCGTTACGACGGCGAGCATCTTTACGTCGCACCGCGACGTTACTTCGGTTGTTGCTACATCCTTGCGGAAGCTGACGATGGTGCAATCGGCACAGGCAATGATCCGCAACGTTCGATCCGCATTCTCGCAACCGACCCGGACGATGGCTCGGCAAGTCCGGCGGGTGAGATTCCACTTGCCGACAACCTGTCGGTACAAGGCATGTATTTGTCGGACAAGCGCATGTTCGCGCTGACCGGCGAGTCTATCTACGGTAGCTATGGCGGTTTCTGGGCGGACTTTGCTATCTGGGCGCCGGAGCGGCTCGGCTATCAGGTGTACGACGTCAGCGACCCGGGTGCCCCGGTACTCGAGGCCGATGTAAAGATCGACGGCATATTTGTTGAAAGCCGACGCATAGGCGACACGGTCTACATCATCAGCCGATACACGCCATGGATCGACGGACTCGAGTACTACGTCACGACGGCCGAACAACAGGCGAGTAACGAAGCGATTCTGGCCAGCGTCACGCTGGACGACCTGCTGCCGAAGATCACGGTCAATGACGTCACCGCCCCGCTCGTCGCCCCCGACACGTGTTACATCACGAATACCGATGACGAAGCCGGCTATCCTGTGATCACGAGCATTACTGCCGTGTCCATCAGTGATCCGACGTCGTTTTCGACCACCTGTTATAACGAAGAGACCTACGGCGTTTACGTCTCTGAAAACGCATTGTACTTCACGCAATTTCGACCGCACACGACGCTGAGCCGATACGACACGCGCATACACAAGTTTGCTCTGGCAAGCACGGAGCTGCGCTACCGTGGCTCGGTCGATATCGAGGGCCAGGTCTGGCGCGGTGGCCAGGCCGACTTCCGCATGAGCGAATACAAAGGCGATCTGCGCGTGCTGGCCTCAGTGTTTGACTGGAACAGCGAGGACTTCGTCGACCACAAGTTGTATGTGCTGCGCGAGTCAAACACGACAGCGCGCCCGGAGCTCACGGTCGTCTCGGAGCTGCCGAACGAGCAACGACCGGAGGAAATCGGCAAGCCGAACGAGGCACTGTACGGCGTGAGGTTCCTCGCCGACAGAGCTTACGCAGTGACATTTGAACGCATTGATCCGTTGTACGCGATTGACCTGACGAATCCGGGCGATCCGTTTATTGCCGGCGAATTATTCGTTACCGGCTTCTCGGATTTCCTGCACCCGGTTAACGACGACCTGTTGCTTGGTCTGGGTACAGGTGGCAACGGCGGTATCAAACTCGAGTTATTCGATGTGTCGAATATTGCACAGCCGCTGTCGCGCGGCAGCGCAACGCTGGGCGGACGCGGTTCCTGGAGCGAGGCGACCTACGATCGACACGCGTTTACGTATCAGAGTGATGTGAATGGCATCGACAGATTCACGATCCCGGCGCAACTGTATGCCGCCGATGGCAGTTTTCAGTTTTTCGAGTCGGGACTGTATTTGTTCGAAATCCGCGACAAAGACATGCCGGCGGTCGCAGCGCTAAACAGCGTCGGGTCAATCGTACCTGACGTGGGCGGATTCGAGATACCGTTCATCGCCAGTCGCAGTCGTGCCTTCATCCACAACGACACCGTCTTCTATGTTCGCGATGAATCAGTCTGGGCCGCGTTTTGGAATTCACCGTCGGTCGTGAAAGGTCCATTCTGATCTGGGAGTGATGCGGCCGTCATATTGACTTAAGGAGTTACCTCGCGGTAGCCAGTGCCTGATCGATGTCTTCGAGGATGTCGTCGATGTGCTCGATGCCGATTGACAGCCTGACCAGGTCGTCGCTAACGCCTGATGCTTCCAGCTCCTCCGGCGATAACTGACGGTGTGTCGTCGAAGCCGGGTGACACGCCAGCGACTTCGCATCGCCGATGTTAACGAGGCGTGTGATCAATCCCAATGCATCAATGAACTTGGTACCGGCCTCGATGCCGCCTTTGATACCAAAACTGAGAATTGCCGAGGCACGGCCACCCATGTACTTATCCGCGAGCTCTTTGTGCGGGCTGTCCGGCAGCGCCGCAAAACGCACCCACTCCACCTGGTCTTGCCGTTGCAGATGCTCTGCGACAGCGAGCGCGTTGTCGCACATCCTGTCCATGCGCAGCGGCAGCGTCTCGATGCCCTGTAAAGCCATGAAGCTGGTCATTGGTGATATCGCAGCACCCATGTTGCGCAAAGGAACGACTCGGGCGCGGCCGATATACGCGGCCTCCTCCAGGGCTTCGGTAAAGATAACGCCATGGTAGGACACATCCGGTTCGTTCAGGCGCCTGAAGCGCTCCTTGTTCGCGACCCAGTCAAACTTGCCGGAGTCGACCAGCGCTCCGCCGATGATCGTGCCATGCCCACCCAAGTACTTGGTCAGCGAGTGCACGATGATGTCGCAACCCCACTTGAACGGATTGTTCAGGTACGGGGTGGGCACCGTGTTGTCGACGATCACCGGTACGCCGTGCGCATGTGCCATGTCGGCCAGTGCCTCCAGGTCGACGACGTTACCCGCCGGATTGCCGAGCGATTCGCAGTAGATCGCTTTGGTCCGCTCGTCGATCATCGCCGCCATGCCGTCGATGTCATCGGGAGCCGCGAAACGCGCCTCGATACCGACCTGCGGAAACGTGTGTGCGAAGAGGTTGTAGGTGCCACCGTACAGCGTCGACGTCGCGATGAAATTGTCGCCCGCCTCGGCAATCGTAAACAGTGAATACGTTGTCGCCGCCTGCCCGGACGACAATCCGAGTGCGGCCAGGCCACCTTCCATTGCCGCAACACGCTGTTCCAATACCGCGGTCGTCGGGTTCATGATGCGCGAATAGATGTTCCCCTCGACCTTGAGGTCGAACAAGTCAGCGCCATGCTGCGTATCGTCAAACGCGTAGGCGGTCGTCTGATAAATGGGGACGGCCACCGCCTTGGTTGTCGGGTCGGGTTCGTATCCGGCGTGCACTGCGAGTGTTTCAATTTTCATTTCTTATTTTCCCTTCATTAACGAGGGTGAGAGAGCTCTTTCGTTGCTTGCGGGCACAATACAACAGGCGGCGATCAAAGAAAAAGGGAGCGCCATGTGACCCTATTCTTTTGCTGGCATCCCCACGAGTCCGCGAATCTCGGGAATCGCGCTCCGCACGCGCGCAGCACCTTCTTCCATCGCTTCGGCGGCGCGCTGAAACTCAAGCATGCCGATGTCGCCGACCCTGGGTGAAATCAGCACATCCGCCGGATCTCCTGCAAGCCGGCTTCGGGTGATCCGGTCCTGAAAGATGTTGATTGACTTCGAGATCGTAGCGAACAGCCCCGGCGCCTTGTCCTGTTCACCGCTGTTCGCAAAAAGCGAACTTGAATACTCTTTAGCTTGCTTTTTCAGGTTCCCCAGGACGCTGTCGACTTCCGGCACTGCCGTTAGTTGTTTCTTGTTGCTGCGTTTGCTGAGGATGTCGGTGTTCAGATTAACGCCAATCACAAAGTCGGCTCCCAGCGCACGACAAGCCGTCACGGGGACCGGGTTGACCAATCCGCCATCGACCAGCCATCGCTGGTTGTTGCGCACGGCGGGGAACAAGCCGGGCATTGCCATCGACGCTCTGACAGCATCTGCAAGCCCTCCCTCGGTCAACCAGACTTCGCGTCCGGTCTCGAGGTTGCTGCAGACTGCGGCATAGGGCTTGTGCAGGTTTTCGATGCGTATGTCTGTGGACGCCACGAAATTGTGCAGAAACCAGTTCAGTCTTTCAATATCGACGAGTGCCGTGCGCGCCATCCTGAAATTGAAAAAACCCAGCACATCGCTGCGGCTCGAGCCAAGCACCCATTGTTCCAGTTCATCGAGATTGCCGGCTATGTATGAGCCACCGACCATGGCACCTACGGACGTGCCGCAGATGACGTCGGGCTCGATTCCGGCTTCCAGTAATGCTTTGAGCACGCCAACATGAGACCAGCCGCGCGAAGCGCCCGAGCCCAAGGCAAGGCCGATCTTTAGCGAACCGGTTGAATCGTTCAATCGTTATCTCTGCGGCAGACGTTCGATACGACCAGGCTAGCATCGCTTCGGGTCAATTTTGTCACGTTTCAATGGGCGCGGGTCTATTCCAAATCAATTATTATTTTTCCGCGCGCGTGCCCTTCTTCGGAATGCCGGATTGCATCCGCTACCTCACTTAGTCGATAGCGGCTGTCGATGACCGGCGTCACTTGTCCGGTCTGCATCAGGCCACCCAGTATGGTCAGGTCCTCCTGTTTCATTTTCGCAATCATCAGCCCGAACTCCTGTCCCACGAACGGTGACAACACGAGCGCCTTGATCGGACCCATTAATGGCGCGAGCCAATTGCCTTTTGCTCCCCCAATCATGACGAACTTACCATCGGGAGTCAGGACACCCCGGTTCGCCAACAACGAATGATTGCCAACCATATCGACGATCAGGTCGTATCGTTTCCCGCTTTCGGTGTAGTCCTCTTTGGTGTAGTCAAAAACGTGATCTGCCCCGATTGACCGCACCATTTCCACGTTTCGGGTACTGCATACGCCAGTGACCTCCGCACCGAAGGACTTTGCGATTTGCACCGCAAACGTACCCACACCTCCCGACGCACCGTTAATCAGGACTTTCTGCCCCGGCTCCAGTTTTCCCTTGTCGCGAAGCGCCTGGAGTGCGGTGATCGCCGCTATCGGTGCGGCAGCCGCCTGCTCGAATGTCACGTCAGCCGGCTTCATCACGAGTGCCCGGTCCTCACCCATGGTTACATACTCGGCGAAGGCTCCGTTGCTTCCGCCAAACACCTCATCTCCAGGCATGAACCGTTTGACGTCGCTGCCAACGGCTTCGACCGTGCCGGCAAAGTCCACGCCCAGGCGAGTGTTTTTTGGTGCGCCCAGACCGGACCCTAAGCGCATGAGGTACGGCGAGCCTCTCATATAGTGCCAGTCGTATGGATTGACGGCTGCTGCGTGGACCTTTACCAGGACCTCATCGTCCGCAGGCGTCGGCTTTGCGACGTCAACAAACTCAAGAACATCGGGTGACCCATAACAACGATACACAATGGCTTTCATCAGTTGCGTTCCATCAGAAACTGCGGGCGCCGGTTCGCAGGCAGAGGTGTATCCCAGAACAAGGGCCAGTGACGATATCGCGACCGCCAGGAAAATCAGGATACCGCCAGTGATTTTGTAACGTAGCTTCATGAACCTTTCTCCGCAATGGATTCCTAATTTAACACTCGCCCCGGGCAGCGGTGCATATTCTGTCGATGCTTTGCCGCGCACGCTCTGTGCAGCGTGGCACGCCCTCAGCAAGTTGTTGCCGGATCTCCGCCGCCGCCACGAGCGTCGCGGTCACGTGCTCGCAGACCGCATCCACAGTCCACTCGGGGCGGTCGAGAACCAGGCTGGTGAGGCCAAGCACTTCGGCATAGGCGGCGACCTTGTCGTCATAGGCGAGCGCGACGAACGGCACGTTCTCGCACGCGGCGAAAATCAGCGTATGCAGGCGGGTGCCGATCATCAGGTCGAGTTCGGCGATGGCTGCCTTGATCGTCGCGGGAGGCAGCCCGCCCGAAACCGGCAGCACGCCGTCGTAATGCCGCATTGCACCGGCCAACAACTCTGCAATCGGGTCGTCCTGCTCCGCGTACATCGAGACGAACACGATATGCGCGTCGTGCTCGTCGATGATGCGATCGGCGATCCGGGCCATCGTTTCGATGTCGGCGCGGTCGGTATCGGACAGCCTGGCGCGACGTGAGCGATTACCGACCGGCGGGCGCAACGACAGACCGATGAGCGGCCTGCCCTGCTCGCGTGCCGCGGCAAGCGATTCGATGACCGTACGGCCGCCCGAGCACATCGCATCGCGATTGTTACGCGGCAGCAGGTGCGCGAAGTCGGCACCGTTTTTCAGTTTGTCCGCTGGTACGCCGAGCGTCTCGAGCAGATTGGCCGACCTCTGGTCGCGCACGTCGATGCTCGCGGCGCGGTCGCAGACCCACCGCGTCAGCCGACGCGACAGCGCGTGCCTGAGCGGACCGACACCGACGCCGCTGATGACGACGGGCGTGCCGGTCATCGCTGCCATGATCGGGCGGCTCACATGGAATAGCAGGTTACGGAGACTTGTCGCGTCCTGCAGGATGCCGCCACCGCCGATCACGATCGCGTCGGCGTTGCGGATCGCGTTGAACGTGGCCAGCGAGCCGCGCAATACGCCCGATCGAACGGCGTTCGCGGCCGGCTGCCGGGCAGACGTTGCTTCGGGAGTGAACGTCAGCACATCGACGCCAAAACCGCGCGCGCCGAGCTCATTGACGAGAACCGTCAGTATCGCCTCGTCTCCGACGTTGCGCGTGCCATAAGAACCGGACAGAACGATGCGGTTGCTGGCCATCTATTAGCGCGCCACGGCGCCGCTAATGGTAGAAAGCTGACATAACATTGGAATTAGGCCACCTGGAAAACGGATAGGATTATGCAGAAAACTCATTGTTAACTATACTAAAGTAAGGCATATATTGAGCCGGTTAAGGGAAAAGAACATGAATAAGACTCTCCGGTTACAAAACAGATTCTCCTTTGTCGTCATCGCAGTAGCGCTCTTGCTTGCCGCCCAGGCCAGCTACGCGGAGATGACACCGCAGTTGGTGCAGCGCATCAATCAATGCGCTGCCGTCCATGCGCGACACGTCACCGGCTTGATGGCAAATCCCAATGTGGTTGCCAGCGGCATCAGCCTCGATGCGACAGGTGAACCCGTCATCAAGGTTTTCGTCACGAATCGAAACACCATGGTGCCCAAGCACGTCGAGGGTGTACCGGTCCACAAAGAGCTCAGCTCTCGTATCGTTGCCCTGCGCGGCCCAACGTGTGAATCGTCGGGCGACAATGTCTGTACCACCGCAGAACGCTGGCCCTTACCGGTTCCAATCGGCGTGTCAGTGGGTCATCCGGCCGTCACG